>Ga0233425_10001794_pt1 | contig 45507 bp, 24 predicted proteins | sample Watercolumn_Towu_2_FD_181712 | JGI IMG/M metagenome (GOLD analysis project Ga0233425, IMG submission 181712) | Freshwater microbial communities from Lake Towuti, South Sulawesi, Indonesia - Watercolumn_Towuti2014_140_MG | ecosystem: Environmental > Aquatic > Freshwater > Lake | place...
TGGTACTACTAACTATGGTGTAAATTCAAGCGTAACCGGGGCAGGTACTACAAACTATGGCGGTTATTTTAATGCATCTGGTGCAGGGACTAATTATGCTTTAGTGACTGGAAACGGTAACGTCGGTATTGGGACAACAACTCCAGCGGCTCAACTTGATGTATCTGGCGCTACTGTGATTAGCGAAAATTTGACAGTTGATACAAACACTTTACATGTCGCGTCAGTTGCTAATAACGTTGGTATAGGAACGGCGACTCCTGATACAAGCGCAAAGCTTGAAATACAAAGCACAAATAAGGGTTTCTTGCCTCCTCGAATGAACGGATTACAAATGAATGCCATCGCATCCCCTGTAGAAGGGTTAATGGTGTATAATACTACTCAGCATAAGTTATATGTTTATACAGGTAGCGCATGGGAGCAAATTACAAGCGCGTAATGAGTAGATGTGAGTTAAATAGGGGCAACACTGATTTATGTGTTGTATAGGTGATAGGAAATAAGAAAAACTAGAAAAACAAAAGCCCCGCCGGAAGTTAAAATCTCCGGCGGGGTTTTTTGATGAATTATTTGTGGTTGACAATTATTTAAATGTGTAGTACAATATGTACGGATATAGAGATAGTAATCAATTTGAAATAGGAGAAAGAGATTATGATGACAAGGCGTTTGGAATTAAGAGTGCCGCAGGATTTATTTAGTGTTTTGCAGGCGTGGTCTCGGCAGAAAAAATCTAGTATTTCGGAACTTGCAAGAGAGGCGATAGAATTGGTGTATTCACGAAAAAAAACAAGAGTGTCTCCCTTAGTGGATGTAATGGGAATAATAGAAGACAAAAATCTGACAAAGAATATAGATGAACAGTTGTATGGATCATAGAATGAAGGTATTTGTTGACACATGGGGTTGGCTGGCAATGGCTAATAGGGCAGAGAAAGAACACCAGAAGATTGCCGAATATGTAAAAAATTTTACAGGCACTTTATATACCACAGACTATGTTTTATCAGAAACAGTTACGATGCTTTTTAAAAGGGAATATTTTGAAAAGGGAAGGGATTTTGTAGAAAAAATATTTGAAACAGCTGAAATTGGAAATTTGGAAATTATATATTCAGGAAAAGACACATTTTTAAATGCGTGGAATTCAAGATTGAAGTTTAAGGATAAACCCAATATTTCGTTCGTGGATATAGTGTCGTTTGTAGTTATGAAAAAATTTATGATTAGGCGAGTGATAACAGAGGATAACCATTTTGAACAAGTTGGAATGGGTTTTGAATTAGTAAAATAGGTAAAAATAAATGTGACATACAATATTTATCCTGTTGCCCCGCCGGAGGTTAAAATCTCCGGCGGGGTTTTTTGCGGATTTATAACGGCGCGGGAATACCCCGCAGTCTTGCTGCGGAGTATTTTATTGACATGCCTATCGAGCATGGATATAATTGACAAACATTGATGTAGCTGAGGATTTATGCCGATAATCAGCAGATTTTTTGGGATTAGTGTTTTTATGTTTTGGCGGGAGCATGCTCCGGCACATTTCCATGCTAAATATGGAGATGAGGAGATTATTGTAGAAATCGAAACCGGAAATGTTCTTGGGGTAATGTCGAAACGCGCTTTAAATATGGTTCTGGAATGGCGGGAACAACACAAAGAGGAGCTTATAAGAGAATGGAGTCTGGCTGAGCAAAAAAAGATGTTGTTTCCTATAAAGCCGTTGGAGTGATTTATGATTTTACATGTTGAGGAAGCGAAATATTCCGGTAATTACAGCATATGGGTGCGTTTTAATGACGGTTTGGAGGGAGAGGTGGATTTGTCAAACGCGTTAGACGGAGAAATGTTTGAACCGCTTAGAGACATTGATAAATTTAAGTCTTTTAAAATTGACCCGATTATGGAAACTATCATATGGGATAATGGTGCCGATATAGCGCCTGAATATCTTTATGAAATTTTAAAGATTAAATAAATGAGTGCATAAAGCGTGCATAAAGGGGATGGTTCTATTTTTGGTAAAAGCCCCGCCGGAAGTTAAAATCTCCGGCGGGGTTTTTGTTTGACGTCGACATAATGCTGGAGTATAATACAAATGATTTACATGAAAAGAGGAGGGCAGTATCAATAGAGAAGAAGTTGTTAAATACTGGAAGGATATATCAGAATATGATCTTGAGACTGCTGAGGCGATGCTTGAGAGGAAGAGGTATTTGTATGTAGGTTTTATGTGTCATCAGGTGATTGAAAAAATATTCAAGGGATATTGTTATTCGATTAGTAATATGACGCCGCCATATACACACAATCTTGTTAAGTTGGCAAAAGAGGGCGGTTTTTACGGTGATTTTAACGATGAACAGAAAGATTTTATAGATATTCTTGAACCTCTAAATGTGGAGGCAAGATATCCTAGTTATAAGGAAGCGTTGTTGCGAGATTTGAACGAAGAAAGATGTGAATGGATTGTTAAACAAACGGAGGAAATGTATAAATGGATAAGAGCGAGGTTTTAGAAAATGTGCGCAGATTTTCTGATCTGGTAGTTGAGAGGTATCATCCGCTGAAGATATTATTATTTGGTTCATATGTAAAAGGTAATTACAGGGATGGTAGTGATATTGATGTTGCCGTCATTGTTGATAAAGTCAAGGGGAGCTTTTTAGAACAAGAAGCGGGACTTTATAAAATAAGAAGGGATATTGATGAAAATATAGAGCCATTATTGTTTGAGGAAGGCACGGACAAAAGTGGTTTTTTAGATGATATACTGAATTATGGTGAAGTAATTTATCAGATCGAATAGGTGAGAGAGAAATTAGGGACGGCTGTTAATCTAGGTGATAGGCAATAGGAAAAACTAGAAAAACAAAAGCCCCGCCGGAAGTTAAAATCTCCGGCGGGGTTTTTGTTTTTTACCCGTGAACTTTGTGTGCCTTGTGAGACGGTTGTGGCCGCCCCGTCGTCTTCAGTATTATGAAAAAAACTGTCGATATGGTATAATAAGCTTGTTGATTGATCGAAAAAATCGGGGGTGCCATGTCCGTTAAAGAAGAATTATACATGCTCCAAGCCGCGAAGATCAGCCTGTACGGCAATATTCTTCTTTTCTCAATCAAGGCGTCCACTCTAATATTTGTAAACTCCCTGGCAATACTTACCGATCTTGGTATATCGCTCGTCGGCTTGACTGTTTCTGTAATACTCTATTACGCGGTAAAGATTGCCAATAAACCGGCGGATCAATTATACAATTTCGGTTACGGAAAAATAGAGAATGTCTGCGAGGCGATGGAGGGTATTGTGCTAACAGGTCTCGCATTTTTTATGATATTTCAGGCGGTGACAAATCTTTTGCATCCTAGGCATGTCGGGATGCTCGGCGTAGGGCTTGTGTGCAGTATTTCAAGCGTTGTTATTAATTTCGTCGGAGCGTATTTTATTTTTATCCTCGGTAAAAAAAGCAAATCTCCTGCGATAAACGCGGAGGGCGTTCATTATGAGCTCGAAGGTTTTATATCGTTGGCAATAGCGGTAGCTTTTATTATTTCAATGGTTTTTAGAATGCTAAATCTAGAAAAAACAGGCAGTTACGTGGACCCTTTGGCCGCGATAGCCGCCAGTATAATTATTTTGGTTCCCTCATTTCGGCTGGCCAGGCACGCGTTTTTTAAATTGCTGGACTCATCGATTGAAGAGACGAGCCAGATAGAGGTGCTGAAAATGTTGGGTTCTTATTCGAATAAATTCTGCGATTTTAAGGATATAAAGACCAGAAGCGCCGGAAGGAAAAATTTTGTAGAATTGACATTAGTTTTGTCTGAAGACACGGTGATTAAGGAAGGATATAAGGTAGTTTCCGATGTTGAAAAGGATATCGTGGCAAATATTGCCGATTGCGAGGTTTTTATAAAAATGGAACCGTGCGCGAAGGATTGTGTCTATGTGAAGGAAAATGTAAGGTGCCCGTACGGTACAAATTAATAGGAGTAAAATATGGAAATCGCTCATGATGGTGAAATCACCAGTGTTTTAATTGATTCGAGATTTGACACATTGACTTCAAAGGAAATTGAGGCAAGGCTTATGGAGGTTGTTGACGGAGGATGTAAAAGAATGTTATGTGATTTTTCGAAGACGGAATATATATCCAGCGCCGGATTGAGGGTGATGCTTTCGACGGCTAAAAAAATCCAGAAGAACGGCGGCAAGATGTCGCTTGCATGCATGAAACCGTTTGTTTACGATGTTTTCAAAATGGCCGGATTTACGCAGATCTTCGACATCCATGAAACAAAGGAACAGGCGATGGCGAGTCTTAAATGAAATGAAATTTAAAATTGTTTTTAATGTATGCGTACTGTTTTTTGCGGCTTCTCTTTTACCCGCCGAACAATCCAATCTTAAGAAAGTATCCTTTTTGCCTCAGTGGGCGCCTCAGGCTCAATTTGCGGGATATTATGTCGCCTATGAAAAAGGCATATACAAAAAATACGGCATAGATATTAACATTCTTCAGGGTGGGCCGGACAGTCCTCCGGACAAAATGTTAATAGAAGGCGCTTGTGATTTTACTACCCTGTGGCTTTCCAGCGCGATCAAAGAAAACGGACAGGGAAAAAAAATCGTAAATATCGCTCAAATGATGCAAAGGTCCGCGCTTATGCTGATAGCTAAAAAATCAAGCGGGATAGAAAAGCCGGAAGATATTAACAATAAAAAGGTAAGCCTGTGGAATGACGTATTTCAGGTACAACCGAGAGCGTTTTTTAAAAAATACGATTTAAATGTGACTGTCATACCGCAAACATATTCGATTAATCTTTTCCTGCGCGGCGGAGTGGACGTGGTGTCGGCTATGTGGTACAACGAATACCATACAATAATGAACTACGGGTACAACCCTGATGAGTTGACTGCGTTTTTTTACTACGATTACGGCCTTAATTTCCCGGAAGACGGTATATATGTGAAAGGAGAATATTTCAGAAAAAATCCTGAGGTTTGCCGCTTATTTGTGAAGGCGTCCCTGGAGGGGTGGCAGTACGCGTTTACGCATGAGGATGAGGCGCTCGATATAGTGCTTAAGTACATGGAAAAGGCCCATGTGCCTGCCAATAGGGTTCATCAAAAATGGATGCTTGAAAGAATGAAAGATTTAATGACTGACGGTAATGCTGCAATGCCGTCGGGGAAGTTATCTGAAAAGGACTATCTTTATGTGGCAAATTGCATGAAGGAAATCGGATTGGTAAACTCCGCGCCTGAATTTAAAGATTTCTACAAGGAATGTCCGTCATATGATAAAAAGAAATAGTATTGCCTTTAAACTGATTTTCAGTATTCTTATAAGTTGTACTGCCCTTTTTCTGGGGATATTCTGGTACAATTATTCTTTTTCAAAAAAAATTATTTCGGAAAATATTTCTGACAACGCCAAGAATCTCACGCGAGCGACTGTTAACGAGATTGATTCGGTGCTTTTGGCGATTCAAGAAATTCCGGAAAATATAGCGTCTCTCCTAGAGCATAATCCCTATGATAAAGACGAACTTCTGAATATCGTTCATTCCGCGGTAGAAGGGAATCCCGAAATCTACGGCGCTGCTATTGCCTTTGACCCGTACGCGTATGAATCGGGGGCCTTGTATTTTGCCCCATATTACTACAGAAAAAAAGACTCTTTAGAATTTACGTATCTAGGCAGTGCTACGTATCAGTATTTTTATTTAGACTGGTATCTAATACCAAAAGAACTTCAGTCGCCTGTCTGGAGTGAACCGTATTACGACGAGGGCGGCGGCAATATCCTTATGGCGACGTACTCTGTCCCGTTTTATAAAAATGACGGGGGAAAGAGAAAGTTTATGGGTGTAATAACCGCGGATATTTCGCTTATGTGGCTGCAAAAGATGGTTTCTTCGATTAAGATTGCTAAGTCCGGCTACGCGTTTCTTATATCGAAAAACGGGGCTTATGTCACGCATCCTTTAAACAAATTGATCATGAACGAGACTGTATTTAGCATAGCCGAGGCGACGAATAATAATCAATTGCGTGATATCGGAAAGAGTATGATTGAAGGGGAGTCGGGTGTAGTTTCAATTATAGGTTTGGCGACAAAGAGGCCGTCGTGGCTTTCTTATGCCCCTTTGTCCTCGTCCGGATGGTCCCTTGGGATTGTGTTCCCCAGGGATGAACTTCTTTTGGACATTACGAGACTGAATCGTGTGGTTTTCATTTTAGGTTTTTTAGGATTTGTTATTCTTTTTGTGATTTTATTTCTAATATCAATGTCAATAACGCGTCCTATTCAAATTCTCGCGGACACAACGCGGGATATCGGTACGGGTAAGCTTGATTTTGACCTTTCAGCCATTAGGACCAAGGATGAAGTGGGCAAGCTGGCCGAGTCTTTCGTCTATATGAGAGAGTCACTAAAGAAATATATTAAGGAACTCACAGAAACCACCGCGGTAAAGGAACGCATGCAAAGTGAACTGCGCATCGCGCATGACATACAAATGGGCATAATACCCAAAATATTTCCTCCGTTTCCGGATAAGCCGGAGTTTGATATATACGGTATTCTGTCGCCGGCTAAAGAAGTAGGCGGAGACTTCTATGACTTCTTTTTCATGGATAGCGACCGGCTTTGTTTCGTGGTCGGAGATGTTTCCGATAAAGGGGTTCCAGCATCGCTTCTTATGGCGGTCACAAAAACTATGATTAAGACAATGTCCAAGGATGCGTCCACGCCGGATCAAATTCTAGACATGGTAAATAAAGAGATCGCTCACGATAATGACTCGAGTATGTTTATTACAATCTTCTGCGGGATTTTGAATATAAAGACCGGTGAAATTATGTACTCAAACGGCGGCCACACACTTCCGCTGGTTGTTCAATCCGGGTATAAGATTGAGTTTTTGAAAGGTGATAGCGGTATCGCGGTTGGGGCTACGGAAAAAGCAGTGTATAAAACGAATAAGATACTTCTTGGACCAAAAGACATTATTTGTGTGTACACCGACGGTATTACGGAGGCGCTAAGCAAAAACCAGGAATTGTTCGGCGAAAACAGGTTAAAAGAAGAAATGTGCGCTGTTCGTCAAATGCCGTTAAAGGCAATTATTTTAGATATACAAAGAAAGGTTAATGAATTTTCCGACGGAATGCCGCAGGCGGACGACATAACATTGCTTGCAATTCAGTACTTGGGTGGTATTAAAAAAACGGAAGAAACGGTTATAGCCTTAAAAAATAGTGTATCTGAAGTTCCACGGTTGGCGGAAGCGGTTCGCGGTCTTCTAAAAAGCAGGAATATTTCTGAAAAAATAATTAACGAAATAAATCTTTCACTGGAAGAAATATTGGCGAATATAATCGGATACGCGTATGCGGACAAAAATGAACATAAGATAACGGTGTCTTTATCGATATCCGGCTCTGAATTTACGGCAAAGATTGTAGACGACGGAAAGCCGTTTAACCCATTGAGCGCGCCTCAACCGGACATAAACGCGTCAGTGAAAGAACGCAAAGTAGGCGGTGTGGGTCTTTATTTTGTGCGTAAATTAATGGACAAAATAGAATATAAAAGAAGTGACGGGAAAAACGTTCTTATTTTGAAAAAGACGGTTGAATAGAAATTGTAAAATTGAGCGCATTACTTCAAAAGGCCAGGCGATGGAAAAAGGCAAATGGCTAAAAGGATCCCGCAAATACTCTCCACCGCGTCGAATGGACGCACTTGCGTCAAAAAACTATCTGGCTGGCAGTGCGCTATTAGAATTGTATCCTCCTTTGATTCAGGTCACAAATATACTGTCTGTCTGGAGTTTCCCCAAAATATCTTTTCAATATTGTGCGAGTTTATTATTATAATCTGGTTAGCGTAATAATCATCCGTGCGGTCGAGCAAATATTTGCTCTAATAGTTAATTTTGGGAAATTGTCTGTCTCTTGACAAGTCTTTTACTATTCTGCATATAATAAGCAGGTGGGTGCCGCGTGCATATGAAAAATATTCTCACTTTTATATTGGTTATTTTATGGCAGTCAAACTGTCTTTATGGGCTTGCTCCGGAATCGCCGTTTATAAATATTCCTTATAGGAACATTTGTGATGGAGGCAATACGGCTCTTTCCTCTATTGCAGAAAGGCAGTTGGCGTTGTTTAAAAAAGTCATAAATGTGCGAGCAGATTTATCTATGTCAGAAGAAGAATCTGATAGAGCAGTGGGATTGATTAAGAAGGCTGAACTTGAAGATATTGAATCTGTATTTGGTTCTTACGAGTCTGTTTCTGCGTTAGTAGATGTTTCTGCTGAGAAACTCAAAAAATGGCGTGATTCAATAAGAGATAGAGTTTTTAGGGCTGAAGAAAGAGACAAAATAAAAATAGTATTTCTTATCCCGTCTTACGGAAAAGAGCTTTTTTGGGTTCAAGGCAAGAAAGCGGGGGTATATTCAAGAACAGCGGCTTTTTTTAAAAAAAACGAAGATGGTGGAGGCTGTATTTATTTGTCTTTACCGGTTTTAGCAAAAAGAGGTATTGGCCCAGCATATAGTATAGTTAGACACGCGTATCAGCATATTACTCAAGGGAAACATACAGAAATCGGAATGGATTGGGTTGACCTTATTTCTAAAGAGGGGCCGCCTTTGTGGCAATTCAATCAAGCTAGAAATAGGAAAAGGAAGGGCAGAGAAGTTGTAGGAGATGAACAGAAAAGTTGCATGGTCCAACAGATTCCTGATAGTAGCGATGAATGTGTGTTAGCGCCTGATCTTGATTTTGGAAAGAGATTGAGGACTATTAGACAAAGCAGGCAATTGTCCGCAAGATCGCTCGCAGAAAAGTTAGGTGTAACAAAAGATGTTGTAATAATTTGGGAGAGAGGAGTGAACTTGCCCAGTGTCGCACAATTAAAAAAGCTGGGAGAAGTGTTGGAATATTCCATAAGTGTTTTATTTACGGGATATGAATTAAAATATGCGCTAAGGCATATTGAAGAGGTTTCAGAAATTATGGGATGGGAAGTCCCCAAAACGGAATGGCAGATCGTTGGTGCTAGGCTTAAATATACAAGGATGTGCGCGGGACTAATGCAAAAAGATTTCAATAATGACGTGTCAGTAAAGATTAGGGAAAAGGGAGAATCTCCAGTTGATTTTAGTCTCGCCGCGGAAATAAACGAAATGTTTGGCAAGTTAAAGGAGTTTCATGATGAAACTGCGGCTGTGTATATTTTGACAGGTACTTCGTTCGAAAACGCGTTTTGTGATGAAGAAATATTAAGAAAATTTATCGCTAAAGAAAGTTTAACCTATAAAGAAGTGGTCGGCGCTAGGTTAAAATTATTGAGGGTATGCGCTGGTTTTGCGCAAGCAGACATAGGGAATATTGGTCAGATAGAAGATGGGGGATGCCTTTTTGAACCTGCAACCGCAATGGTTTTTTTAGATAAATTCGCTATTCTAAAAGAATTTTCGTATCAAACTCCTGTATCTTTTCTTTTGACAGGATTACCCTTAAAGAAGGCTTTGCGAGATGACGCGGCGTTAGCAGGATTTATGGAGTGTGATGCTTTATCAGAAAATGGAATTATCGGCGCAAGACTACGCCTTTTAAGGATATGTGCCGGTTTATTTCAACATGATATTAAATGCGCCGGAGACACAATAAGTCGGTTAGAAAAAGGTACTTGGTTAGAAAAACCTCTTTTAACTCCTCACATTGCAGACAGGATTAATCAAGCATTAAGCGGGACAATAGAAGAAGTTTCTGATTCGCCGCCTTCAGCGTATATTCAGACCGGTATGTCGCTTTTTGAGGCATTAAAAGACGAGAAAGTTTTGAAAAGTATTTCAGGTTCTGAAGAATCGACAAGTAAAACGGCTGTAGGAGCAAGACTAAAAGTTATTAGGATAAGCTACGGTCTAACTACGCAGGAAACACTCATTCCGCACTGTAATGAAATAGAGAATGCCCATGGAATTTCCGTGAAACGAAAAACTGCACTGGCTATAAATAGAAAATTTGGGGGATATAAAGAATTTAAAGGTGTTACGCCAGCATCTTTAGTAATGTCGGGATTGCCTATGGACGAGGCTCTTAGGAGGAGGGATGTTTTAACTGAATATACCGGTATTGCAATAGCAGATGAGCGGAGTTTATTTGCCGCGCGGGTCAATTATGCTCTTATGTGTACTGGGGAAGAAAAAAAATCTTTGCCGAAGGCTTTTTGGATGCTTGAGAAAGGGGAAGGTGACATTACGCCGTTTCTTATCAGGGCTATTAATAGTGCATTTAAAGAAGTGCCAGAATTTCACGGTAATACGCCCGCAAGTTATTTTTTTACGGGACTACCAATAATAGAAGCACTTAAAGATACTACATTGATGGCCGATTTTGCTGATGATAGAAAACAGTTAAGCAAAGAAGAATTAAGAGGAGCACGTTTGCAATATGTTAGGATGTGCGCCGGATACTTCGGAACAGAGATGCAAATTGCCCATTATGACAAATTAGAAAAGGGCGGGACTATTACTGCAGTATCTGCGGCAGTATTAAATAAAAAATTTGAGAATATTCCTGATTTTAAAGATGTGACGCCGTGTTCATTAATATTTACAGGACACGGCCTTCTCGAAGTTATCGGTTCGCAAAAGTTGCTGACAGAATTTGCGGGATTGGATGAAGTATCGGATGAAATAAACGAAGGAAGATTAATAGGTGTTCGTCTGGAATTTATTATTGAATGCTGCGGCCTCACTTATTCTGACATAGGTGTTACTTCAAAAATGTTGTCTGCTAAGGTGCAAGGAGAAAAAGGTGTCACTCCTGAGTTTGCGTCAAAAATGAATAAGGCGCTTTGTCATATACCCGAATTCCGAAATGCTACTGCTGTTAGCTATATTTTGACCGGGAAATCATTGTTGGAGGCATTGCAGGATGCAAGAGCCTTGTCATTATTTTCTGGGAAAAATGCAAATTCTTTTAGGAAAAGAACGGGGGCTAGGCTTGAGTTATTAAGAACATGTGCGGGGCTGGAGTGGCGTGAAATGGAAATCTCAAATGATGCCCGTATTGAAAATGGGCGAGTAGGTTTATCTATTCCTGCGGCAAGGCGAATTTATGAAAAGTTGGGCAACCTTCCCGAATGTAAAGAATGTAATAGTGTTTCACTAGTTTTAACCGGTATGCCTATAATTCAAGCTATGCGGGATAAAGAAGCGATGGCAGAGTTTTTCGGAAGTAAAAGTTTAAATCAGGCCCAACTTATTGGAGCTAGATTGACTTATCTAAGGGTATGCGCAGGTATTTTTCAAAAACATGCTGGGAGAAGTGCCATAATGGTGAGAGAAATTGAAGAAGGTGAAGCGTTGTGTGAAAATGGGATGCTTAGAGGTAAATATGTAAGGCATATGACTAGAGCGATAGAAACACTAAAAGAATGTCCGCCAATAATGACTAAATTGTCTCCGGAGGATATCCTAGCTTTGTACGATTTGCTTGGGGTAGGATTGAGTGCAGAACCTCTAGCCATTGAATTGAGTGCCTAAATCATAGAATTGTAAAAACAAAAGCAATTTGAACTATTCCCTGCCTTTTGCTAGAGTACTGTAAATTTAGCGTGATTTTAACTGTGCAAACGAGCAAATATTTGCCTTCGGCCGAATTTTTTCTATAGAAAAATTAGGGTTTAATCAAATGACACACGACGAAAAACAATCATTGCGTGACCTTAATCCTAAAAGAATCGATGTTGTTTTATTGATGATACTTTCCTTGTTTTTATTTCTCGCGGGGCTTTATCTGCCCATTATTACAGTTCGTAAGCTATGGGCGCATAATGTGTTCTCGGTTCTATCCGGGATTATTTCTTTGTGGGAAGAAAAGTATTACATCTTGGCGATTATCGTTTTCGTATTTTCTGTTATCTTCCCGTTATTTAAATTGATATCGCTTTTTGTGTTGTGGTTTGTCAGGTTAACGGAAAATAAGAGAAAACGGCTCTTAGGATATTTGGAAGTTCTAGGGAAGTGGTCTATGCTTGATGTTTTTGTTGTGGCTATTATTATTGTGACCATAAAGCTAGGTGTATTGGCAAGCGCCAAGGCGGAAAAGGGCATTTACTGTTTTGCCGCGTCTATAATACTTGCTATGATTATTACCGCGATGCAAAATGGTTTGGTTCAACGCAGAGAGGAGGTGTTATGAATGTGATGGAAGCGATTGAAAAGAGATATAGTGTCAGAAGTTACCTTGATAAAGAAGTAGAGAAAGAAACAATAAATAGTATTTTAGAAGCGGCGAGATTGGCGCCGTCAGCGAGTAACCGTCAGGAATGGAGATTTATTGTCGTGAAGGATAGGGAGACACGCCAAAAACTGATGAAGGCGGCGAAGGGGCAGTCTTTTGTCGGGCAGGCGCCTGTTGTTATCGCGTGTTGCGCGGAGACAAATAATCACATGATGACGTGCGGACAGTTGTGTTATCCCATTGACGTCGCTATCGCTATCGAACACATGGCTCTTAAGGCGGTAGAAGAAGAATTGGGTACCTGCTGGATTGGGGCTTTTTATGAGGATCAGGCGAAGGAAATCTTGGGAGTTCCAAAAGATATTCGCGTTGTTGAGCTGTTGACTTTGGGGTATCCGGCCGATTCTTGTCCTAAAGTTAAAAGTAGAAAGAGCATTAATGAAATAGTGATGAATGAAAAATGGGGCTAATCCATGAAGAAATTATTTTGTTTGGTGGCCATATGGTGTCTTTTTATATCCGGTTGCGCGACTTATAAGCGGTGACATGGCAAAAGGGGGGCATGTCCTGAGTTCTGAAATTGCCGGAGGATATACAGGCGTTTGCCGATAAGGATTTATCGAAGGACCGAACCGGAGAATTGAATGATGCTGAAAAAGAAAATACTAAAACCGATACTACCACCTGCTTGCGATCGCATCCCTAAAATCTAAGTTATTTGTCCCAGTTATTTGTCCCTCCTCTTGACAAGAACAAATCCGTAAGGCAAGTATTAGTTAGTGGGGGAAAATACTTTAGTGAAAATAAAAAAACTTATTTCGCATAGGGCGATTTCTGTGATCGTTCTAATTAGTTTTCTTTACGGCAATTGCGTTTACGGTTTGCCGAATAATACCGCTCGTTCGTCGATGCTGAGCGCTCAGAGCATGATGACTCTGGAGCCCGGTGTCATTGGGACGGTGGCGGCGCTGTATAGTGTTATGGACGGTACTGTGTCTGCCGATAGTGTTATTGCCGCACGTGATTTATTTGCAAGACTGTTGGAAACAGAGTCCGCTAGTCTGACTGTTTATTTTTCAAATACCTCAAGAGAGATATTTCTTACCAACGGAAAATTCACACTGCATTTGACCAGAAAAAACGAGCCTTTTAAATGTTCGCAGGTCCGAGAATATAACGAAATTCAAGATGTAAAAGTATTTATGTATCCTGCCGAAGAGGCAGAAGCGCTGCTTGTTCAAAAACGAGATGTTATAAGGATTGAAGGGGTGCCGCAGTCTGTAAAAGAGGCTGATGTAATAATGGAAAAAGCAACATTATTGCGGCGATTGGCGGAATTAATGAGAGCTCGCGGTATGGCAAACGCCAATAATTTATCTTTTGCGCTACTCCTTGAGCAGAATGCTGCCCAAAGTGATGGCCTTGTCAACGCCCGTCACGCTCCGGTACTGACGGATGACGGTAGAGGTCTATTATTTGTTGATGGGGTTCCGGGGTTAGAGGAATATGTTGATAAGGATGAACAGGGTAATAATGCAAGAGAGGTTAGAAATGCCGAAAGAATAAGAGATCATGTTTTGGCTTTAAAGAGCGGGTCGCGGCGTTTAAGTATTAAGAGGCCGGTTTATAACGAAAAAAAGAAAATGCCTGAGTCAAGAGATTTGCCGAGCGACTTGAGTTTTGTAGTTTGGGATAAAAATGATGATGATAGATGTTACAATGATATATTTGAAAGAAATTTCGGCCGTTTACTGGAAAGATTGCCCGTCGAGGATGCAAATGATCTGATTGAGGGGCTTAAGGCGGCCTCCGCGCATAGGCCGATAGTAATGAGCATTTTAGATCAATCAAGGCACTGGTTTGAGGATTGCAGGAAAAATAGGATCGTTGGCGGTAATAGGTTCGTGTTCGAAAATATTGTCTCGGCGATGGATATATTGGAAGGGGATCCTTCCAATCGGGATGCCAAAGACATTTTAGAGGCTTATGAACTTTATTTTCAAACATATCTGTATCATGAGCTAAGACACGAAGCGATGATAGAGGAGCGGAAGTTACTGCATGATATGGAAATAACGGGAAAACTTGATGAATTAAGAAAGTCCGGGCGAGCGGGATACGCGCTAACAAAACACGTGAGCGAAATGAGTGCCGAGGAATTGACGGAACTTATAGCTAATCTGCCTGATTTGAGAAAATTTAATGAAGACCTAGAGCGCCGGATGAACGGCGACGACGCGATGTATTTTGCTAGGCATGCTGAAGGCCGTTATTGGGAGTATCTGCAGGTGCTGTCAAATGACGGATTTACACATAATCTTTCATTGTTTTATGAAGCCGTATTAGTAGCCGGATTCGCTATGGAGACGGATTCTCTTGATGTGAATGATAGCGGTGCTGCTAGGAAGAAATATCCAAGTGAACTTACGGATGATGATTTTAAAGTGACTCCGAGGGATGGCGGTAAATACGACAGGATAAAGGCGGTTTATGACAAACATAACAACATAAGAAACAGCGGTTCGGCGACAGGCGAGAAGATACGAAGGCACTGTGACGGCAGGGGAGTTACTCCATGCGTGCTTTATGAACTAGGTTTGTCCAATTTTCCCACGGTACCCGGTTGGAGAGGTAAAGACACCTACCCCTCATTTCAAGAATATGAAAGACAGCTTGCTAAAGAATGTATAGTCCGTTTAATAGATTTTCTTGCCACACACAGAGAAGGGAAAGGGATGTCTCGGGAATATGGCACTTATGAGTTGTTTAGAAAAATATCCCCGCGTGAGTATCTTGAGGAACTTTATGAAAACGCTGTCGGAGCCAAAAAAGAAGAATTGGGAAATCTTCTGAGCAGTGTTAAAGCAGGCACAATAAATATTTATGAGGCTATAAAAAACTTGGACCTTTATGGCGAAGCATATAGAAAATGGCAAGGGGATTTTACAAAGAAATGGTTTAATTCCGCGCTTTTAAGACATGCTGGGTTTAGAGTATCCGGTCTTATTATGACCGTTTCCGATAAAAGCCGCCATGATTTTGAAGAGCTTGTTGAGGAAGTATGTAGAGAAAGGACTGCCGCGGGGGATGAAAGATTCGCGAAATTTACCGCACGCGGTATGAGTAAGTCGGACTTAGAAAGAAGGACCATTCCCAGAATTAGGGCGATGAGCTTATTCAAAAGCTATTTGGTGGGAAAATTTCGCGCATCTAATAGGACCAATGTGGAAGGACTTATTGGTAAGTATGTAAGGTATGCTTCCGGAGAAGATATGTCTTTGACAGACAATAGCGATGAAAGTAACAATGACAGAGCCTTGGTGGATAAATTGTACAATGCGGCAAATGGTAAATTAGCGGAAGATCTTGGGGTGGCGTATGATTTGGATAGTGAAGAACCGGACATTTTGAGAATGGTTATGCATACTTTTGAAGTTTTAGGCAATATGTCTGAAGTGGAAAATAGATACACCAACATAGAAGGCGGATATACTGAAGATGATTTAAAGAAATTAAAGTGGCTGAAGGCACGGATTGAAAAAGGTGATGTTAGTAGCATTGATGCGGCAATAAAACCACAATTATTGTTTCTAATCCATGTATACGAATCTAAAACCAGAAAATATATGGAAGTGATGTCTGATACAATGGCTAGGTATGGTTTGGGTACTGATTTAAATGTCAAACCGCTGTCGGACACAATGCGCGAGTCAAGGGCGTGGCTGTCGGCTGTTTGGCTATCGAGGGCATATAAGTTATTTTGCAAAAACGGCGAAACAATGATTCCAAGAAGGGTAGCAGAAATAAATTCAGGATTTTCGTTGTTTAGAAGGGTGCTTGTCAATCAGCAAGCGGGTGTAAATGAAGCATTTGAGGATACACCAAAGGAAGCGGTGCCGTTTTCTACAAGTCCTGAAATTAATACTCCTAAGTATAATGGGCAATGTGATATGGCTGTATCCATTTATGATGCGGATACCATGAGAGATTGTGCCGGCCAAATGGAGGCATTTAAAAAGGCGCATGACTTTTTACAAGTAGGCGGGCTTTTTGCCGTAACTCTACCGTCAAACTGGCGGCATGCCGAAGGGTGCGCGGAATCTCTGCTCAAGATGGGATTTGAATTATGTTATGAAAAAACAGGGAAGATGCAGGTGAGACAAAAAGAAAAACAAAGTTTGAGCGAATCCGAAACAAAGGCGCAGGGTATCTTAAAGAAAAAGAAATTTAAAGTATTTGTTTTACGAAAAATATCAAATCGTTTTATTGCCGCCGAGTCACTTGTTTTAGAAAGCGCGCAGGTTGTCGGCACAAACGGAGATAATGCTGATGACGGGAACGGACAGGTTAGGCCGGATAAAGGCGGCCTAAGAACATTTAGATTTGTTAAGGATGATCCTCTTTCTTTGGTAGAAAGTAATAATCTTGGGACGGGAGTTGAAGAAAAAGATGATGGGGTGACTTTAAAGGGAATAATGGAACAGTATGATTCAAAAAAAGACGCGCTTCAGGAAAGAGCCGAAGAAGAAGAGGCACGAGATACTTTTGGCGCGGATATTAAAGATGTGAAGGAGCTGATAGAGCTTCTTCTTATAGACGATATAAAAGACGGCACCGGCACATTGGAAGAGTGTTTAGATGAGAATGAGTCAGAATATTTAGGCCGTGTTAGAGGTCTGTTAGATACAGGTCGTACGGATTTGGAAGCTTATCTCAACGAACTAAATCTACTCTTTGATGAACTTGAGGAAAAAAAATCAGCCATTGAAAGACAGATAGCGGACAAAAAAGAGGCAGAAAGGAGAAAGAAAGAGGATGAAGAAAGAATAGAGCGGCGAAGAAGATATGAAGAAGAAAGGGCGAGGCAGACTTTAGAGGCAAAACAAAAAATATGGGATGAGTTTCAGCCGATTTTAAACAGGTTAATACGGTATCAGAGCGCAGTAACTGCATATTTGCAGGCGAGCGGAGGATATAATAATTATCTGTCAAATCAATTTGAAGGCAAGATCATAAAGGCAAGCGTTGAAAATATAGATAATGATGTGATTGCGAAGGCAAAAGAAGTTGAGAAGGCGTTTAGCGAAGGTATGTCAGGGAGAAAAGATTGTTCTACTATATCTGATTTTGAGACGCGGTATTTGGGGAATATATTTAAGTTTGTAAGTTTCAGATTTTTCTTTCAATATAGCGACAGACGATTTATTCAAGGGTTTCGCTCGGAGTTAGAAAGCGGGGTAGCAGTACCCAAGAATGGTTTTTTTGTTGAACTCGCGAGAAGCGCACAATTAAGAAATAGATTGTCTGCTATGAATGAAGAGGCAAGATATTGGTTTATGAGAAGTGAAGTTGGGGATGGCCGTGAAAAAGATGTAACGATTGTTGAGGGTATTGTGGGTAAGGAAGGTGATACGGTTAACTATGATAGAAAATTAACTTATGAACGCTTCCCTGCAGTTATTGGGCTAGAAGGTTTTGAAGCGGGAAATTATTTGGATATAAATCCAGATATGTCTTCGGAAGAAATTCAAGCCGGGTTGTCTGGTTTACGCGCAGGCACAGCAATAGTAGGTTTTGACGGCGAATTAGAAATTGACGACATTCAAAGAAATAGATTGGAGGCAATGGGTTTAAAAGTCTTAGATGAGTATGACACACATCTAAAAACAAGTATTGAAGCTGTTAGTTTTTCGCAAGATGTTAGTATGGATATTTTAAATGGTTTTATAGCCAGAAATAAAAGAATTTATGTTGTAACTGTTCCCAATGATTTTAAGCCAAAACCGATTAGCATAAGGCCCAGGAAAACCGCCCAAGAAAAAATAGATCATTATTGGATGGTAGCCAGAGAAGGATCGCTCCTTTTGTTTAGAGATCACATTAAACTTGTATGCAAAAAAATAGAAAGAGAACCGGTAAAATCTGTTTTACCTGCGACTGCGACACCTAGTGGCAAAAATGAGAGGCCCCAAACACCGCCCGCGAAACCTGAACCTAGGCCTGTGGCGAAATTAGGCATTATGGATGAACTGACTGCCGACGGAGTCACAGAATCTATGGTTTTGGATTTGGCGTATATTATTTATCGTGCCATAGATGATTTCGAAAATCCTCCGAGTGTTGATTCACTGGCAAAGGACTTGAGAATTACGACGCATCCGCAATTGTCCGGGCTTGATTCCGTAGTTTTGGGAAACAGGATCGGGAGATTGATTGAAATTATCCGCTTTAATCTTTTGCTTGAGGAAACGTATAGGATGCTGGGGATTTTCATGGCATCAACTATTAGCGAGGATTTAATAGGTGTCGCGGAATGTGAAGTCGAGTTGGGGGGCGATAAATTAGCGATTGACTATGTGGGGTTGGGGTATACCACCGATGAAGCCAGATTATCGGCTTTACGCAATATTGGGTTAGATTTTTGGCTTGGGTCAGAAGATGATGAAATATTTCTTGAGCATGTTTTTGGAATGCACTTTTTGTGGCAGTATGGATTGTTAGAAGACGGGTTTCCCGCAGAGGTAAGAAGCGCGACTGAGGGAGCGGGTTTGTCTTTTAATCTCAATGCAAAGAGGTATACGGTTGAGAGGGCCGTGCAATGTCCACTGCGTATTTTAGATGCGTTTAGGGGGGGATCAACGCTGTCGGTATATTCGCGTAAGGATAGTTTTCAGCATGAAGAGAAAAGTGTGAAGAAGAATGACGCCTATAGGGACATGTGTCGGCAGGCCGGTGAACTTGTTGTGACAATGACGCAGATGGGAATAGGCGAACTTCGCGAAATAAATAGGGTTATAAACGTAGATATGCGAGAAAGAAGAGACGTGTCCGGTATAGTGGCTCAATTGCACGCACAGTACGCTGGTAAAACGAAAGGAGAGCGTACCCAGTCGTCGTTTTTACCCCAAGTCCTGCCGCCGAAGGATATATGCGCGGGCAGTTATAGGTATTTTGTGTACGGAAAGGGTAGAGAAGAATTGCCCGGAAGAGGCACGAACGAAATAGAATTTTCCAAAGATATTGTAAGTGCCATGGGCGGGGCGAGATTATTTAATTTATCAGAGGATGAAAGAATGGTTTTGCGCGGAATGGCCAATGATATCGCCGCTTGCGATAGTGCGGAGAAAGTAGAGGCATTATTCGCGCGCGTGGAAGGTTATTTGTCATATAGAAACACCGTGAATAGATACATATTTTTTAAGCATCAGTTAGTGAAGGAATTTTGGCGTTCATCTATGCACCAGAAAATTGTTTCATGTATGAAGCAAACCGAAGAAAACCTCGCGAAAATGGAACCAGCGATAAATCTTCACAAAATGAAAGATGGTAAAGAGAATGAAACGAGCATTATTGGTGTCTTGACGGAATTTTATAGATTAAAACAGATGATGGAAGATAAAGACATGAAGCCGATAGCCATGGTGCTGCAAGAGAAATGTATAGAATTGAACGTATTGCTGGAAAAAGTGCTAAATAGTATTTCGTGCGGCAAAAGTATGTCTGAAAAATTATTCGCCTTATCGGATGCCGCCGGAAAAAACAAATATCATGACGAGTTGCGTGTTATAACAGCGAGCAGGGAAATACCTGTTGACTCCGGCCACGTCGAATCTCTTTTAGCCTCTTTTCAAACCGCGTTATATTATAGAAGTAATATCTTTACGAGATTAATAGAGGATGCATCTTTTAGGGGCAAGCTGGGGGTAGTGATAGCCACTGGGTCATCCAGGTATGCCGCGTATGCCGATTTTCTTGTAACAAATTTTATTGATACTTCTCGCGCTGAGGATATTGGATCTGTACACGGTATTTTCAAGGCGGCTATAGAGTCCGCTTTTAAGGCTGGACAAGATATAGATGGGACAAGGCTGGATTCTATTCTTTTACTTTTATGCAGGGCTGTTAAAGCGGCTGTTAAAAAACAGCCCCCTAGCGCGTTTAATTTGTACGGAGAATGGAGTCTGTTTGTACCATTATTGAAAAGCGGAAATATAAGCGCCGATAATCTGCGCAAAATAGGCGGGACACTAAAATATTTGCATGACGAAGCCTTAGCGGAAGGCGGTTTTGATCCTTCACAACAAGCCGTTTTCAGCAGGCAATTCGGCAGGCCGTGGGAATTGTTTGAAGCGGCGATTGCAGAAATGGGAGGTATTACGAATGTGGGCGGGACACCTCCGGGACCGGGGGTCACACCTCCGGGTGCAGGAGCTGGGGCGGTTATAGCAGGCTTAAACGGCGACGCTTTTACAGAATCGATCACAAGAGATCTGGCGAGCATTTTAATGAAGATAGTGAGTGATGTAGATAATCCTCAGACAATCGGAATAATAATAAATGATCCGTCTATTCAACAACATCCGGTATTCGGAATAATGGCCAAAGAAGCGGACGGTAGGGAAAAATTAATAAGCAAGGTTAAAGAACTTTTGGAAATACGAAGTTACAATTTGCAGGTTTATAGAACTTTTCGTGCATTTGTCACTTTTATAGATCACATAAGACCGGAATATTTTAATAATCTGAACGGTTTTATTGAAGCAGACGGTTTTAGCCGGGAGATAAATCTTGTTGCGTTAGGAATAAGTCCAAGAGTTACGGAGATGATAACGTTGTTGAACGGACAGGAGGATTCCTCATTTGGGTGTAGCGAAGAGGAACTATACGAAGAAATTGTCGGGGAAATATTATACTTTAGAAGATGTGATATCAGAAAAACAATAAACCAAATTGTGTCTAATATTAAAGGCAAAATGGCAGGCGGACTTCCATTCGAATTAAGCAGTAGGTCGGTGATGGTATGTAAATTACTGCATTATTCTCATTTAGATTTGCCGGAAGGTGTGAGCGATTTTAGAGTATCTTCAGGCTGTGATATCTTTGAAAGCGAAAAAGATGCAGAAAGAGACATTCCGGACTTGGCTAATCTCTATGATATCGCTACTTCTATTGTAGCTATTTTAGGCACGGCGGAACCCGGCAACATTAGTAAGGAATTATTGGCGCAATTTGAGGCGCAAATTGGAGATGGGTATAATTCTGTCAGTACTGGGGGTAAATTAAATTGCGTAAAAATATCACAATTGTTATTAAGTTGGGAAAAATGTCTTAAAGGAGAAGAAAAAGTAAATCCCGGCCAAGTTAAAGGTGGTACTGCAAAAATACAGGTAAGCAAAGTCCCTAAGAAAAAAACAAAATCCGCAAGAGAATTTTACGAATTTTACGTCTACGGCGATGGTCGAAATGCCGTAAGGGACGAGGTGGAGTTTTACTCGGACGCGATAAAAGCCCTAAAAGATACAACCCTGTATGAGATATCAGATGATGAAAGAACAATTATTAATTGTTTGGCGAAGACCCTAGTTGATGCCTCCACGGAGAAAGAAATTACCGATTTATTTAGGCAGGCAGAAGTATTTATTCAAACACGTAACAGTGCGAACAGGTATCTTTATTTTTGGAATGTTTTGGATAGGGATGCATGGAAAAGCGAAAAAGGGACTGTATTGATGGATCAGTTAGAGAGGCTTGTAGAAAGACTACAATCTTCTAATCCGAAAATTAGAATTCTAAAGAGGGTCATGAGCTCAGAGCCGGAAGAAGAAAGTTTGCTTGCGCTTGTGACCGAATATTTGAGAATGCAGCAAATGATTAAAGACGTGGAGAATGACCCTGTAGTTAGAGGATTTTCTATGTATCTGTATCTGGACTCTATCTTAATGAATGAAAGGATCAAACGTAAGTGCGGCATTGATGGGATAAAAAGACTTGCGACGGCAGTGAGGGACAATCCATTGCTGGATGAACTATATGCCTGCGCGGATATTCCGGGCGGACTGTTTTCTCAAAGCGACTTTGATCAAAGGATTGGCGGAAACATGGTTAAGAAAGTAGAACAATATATAGACCAAAACAGGGAAGGCTTAATAAGATTTTTAACCTTGAGCAATAAGCAGGTAAGTTGTCTTATGGGTATAGTAATGGAACTTTTAAAAGAAAGCGCTAAATTTCGTTCTTTTATGGCGGAAATAATGTTGTCAGATGACCCGAAGTCCGCATCTTACGCATATCATTATTTAAAATACTATTTAAGGGCAGAGAGTTCTCAGGAAAAAGTACATGAAGTGCTTACTAAATCAATAGAGGCAATGTTGTCGCGTGAAAGGGGGATAAATTTTACTCAAGCAGATCATGTATTTTTTATGCTGAGCATGGCTATTGTTGAAATGTATACGTATAGCGGCCATGGCAATTTAGATCTAACAAGGGAATGGGAAGTAATTATAGGTTATTACAAGAAAGGAAGAATAGGAAAAGATGTGTTAATGTCCTTGGGTAAATTCGCTAAATATCAGAAAGAAAAAATGTCAGGAATGTCTTTGGGGGGAGTAGCAGAACTAATTGAAGTATTTAACCGCGGATATGGAGAACCGTGGAAATTATTTGAAAGAACTATTGCTGAAATGGGAGAGCCGTTAGATGATAGCGGGACTTCTCCGGGACCCGGGACGCCGCCGGAAGCGGGAGGTTGCGCCTATGCCGTCACGAGGGAAAGATTATTTGTTTTGTCGGCCAAAGAAAAGACAGATATTGCCGGTTTCGTGGATGCTATGGTGGAAGCGACATCGGAGTCGGCTTTGATCGATTACAGAAACGATATAGTGATGCCATATATTCATGAAACGAATACCGCGAATAGGTTGTTGTATTTTGGATACTTGCTAGAGGCAAGACGTTTTGAGAGTAAACTAAGAGATCAACTCGGGAAGATTAAGGGTTTAATTTTAGGTGAACTTATAGATAAGTACAAACATGACGAATTAAAGCCATATTCAACAAAAGATACTGAGAAGGTATCGGCGGAAATGATAATTCATGAAATCCGCAGAATGGAACAGTTTATGGACGATACTAAAGACGATGGCGCAATAAAACCTGCGAGGTTTGAGATAGAAATGTTTATTCATTCGTTTGCCCTCATTGCTGTAAAAGTCGCGAAAGGAGGGAAGGATGCTTTTATGACGGCACTTTCACGCGGGGATCCGGACTTAAAAGCATTTGCCAAAGATGCGACGGCTAGTTTCACGAAATTAGGCGGTTATTATATGTACGCGCCGGCGTATTTTATGAGGACAAAGGACGAAAAGTTACTAAGGTCAGTGGTGCGGGATCTTAATCTGGCTTTTCAGTATTGTGATGAAAAAGAGGATGTAAGAAGGATACTTGGAGACGCGGCGGTGGTTATAAACGAGTTAGCTCCGGCAGAAAAGACTTTTGTTTTGGGGCTATGCGAGATTGAAAATTCTCAGTTTGGTTTGTATATGAAAGGATTAGTTAAACCTAATAGGTCATCAGAAGAAATTAAAAGTAGATTGCATTTATTGGTAGGACAAGTTAAATCCGGGAAGATCCCTGCTGCGGGAAATGATGAAAAATATGAACAGGCATTGAGGGTTTTAAGAGGCATGCAACAATATCGTAGTGGGAATATTGTAGTAAAGAGAAAAACAGGCGGGGTGAATATTGAGGGCAGTAGAAAAATGCCTTATATGTCACTAGATGAAACATACTATTTAGTAAGATTTTTCGAACCTAAAATGCCGCAGGTTAACGATAGTGAAGATGATTTTAGTCCGGTTTATTTAATTGCGGCAGTTGGCTTATTGCTTAGAGGAGAGGGTTGCGAAAGAGTCGATATAAAAAGAGTTTTAATGTCTTCATTTAATCAGCCACAAGTAGCGTCGGATGCCATGGAACAAGCTCTAACAGGAAAAGAGGCATCGAGTAGTGGCAGGGACAAGATTATAACGTGTCTTACAAAATCATTTGTTTCGGAGGATGAAGTTGAGGCTGTATGCGCATATAGATATATGGTTTATTTACTACATCCGACTGACAATCTTGTCAGGGGAGCAGCTCGTTTATCTAGTAAAGATGTAAGAGAAGAAATGTTTCACGAGATATTTACCAAATGCATTAAGATGATTTTGGAACGCGGAGACAACATGGATTATGTAAAATTTGGGAGGATATGTGAGCTTATGGATTTGGCGGCACGACAAGGAACTGTTTCAGAATTCAATGCTGAGGAATTAATAATAACGACTACCTTTGATGTGGGGATGATAAACATAGTTACACTTAGAAGGATTCATGAAATGACGCTTAAAGCTAGGCATCGTACGATAGATCGTAATGCATCTGTACGATTAGATCGTCCTCAGGAAAGACAGCTAACCGCGAGCGATGGTGTGCCGCCTGCCGATCCGGACAAGGATATTGTTGATAAAGTAAGCGCTTTAAAAGGCGTGGAACTATTTAAACTTACCGAGGATGAAAAAGAGCAGATAGATACGTACATGGATTTATATATTGATGGGAAAAATTCGATTGATAATTTCATGAAAGCTTACATAAATGCGGAGAATGGTGTTAATAGATTTCTATACTTTAAATTTAGAATGGAAGCGGGAACGTACAGGTGCGATGATGTTGAAGCAGCGGAGAATATGATAGAAGGCATACTGGATAGTGTCTCGTCCAATATTCCGGAACTCAAGGTTTACTATAAAAATAGCGATGTGAAAGACCTAGTCATGCTTCTGAAAGAATATTACCGCCTTAAACAGATGTTTAGAATTTATGTTGGCGCTGATGAAACCGAAAAAGCGCTAAGTTTGGCCCTGCAAATATTTATTATTGAACTTGGTGAAAGGATAGAAAAAATGCTCTTAAATAAAAGTGATTTGAAAGATAAACTGGCCTCAATAGGCAATGTTGACCACGACGATTTTGTCGCGATGATTCATTTAGGAATGTTAGAAGGAGTTCCATCAAGATTTTATTACCGTCTTCAGCATTATATTGTTTTGAGCGCTGATCTGGAATGTGTTGATGATGAGGAAAAAAACTATATTTTAAATGATATTCAGTCCTACTTATTATATTGTCCAGACAAAACGGATCAGCTACTTGAACTTATAGCTCAAGTTTTAAATGATGATGGTTTGAATGTGGCGGATAGAAGAGTTCCACAAGGTAGGATTAATAAAGCAAAAAAGGATTTTTTGTTGGTTTTGAAGGCGAGATTCCCAGGATATTATCCGCGTTTGGTTGATAAATTAAAACAGTGCTCGGATAATTTGTTAGTTCCCAAAGGCGGGAGAAGTTTTTACGATAAAAGCGCTTTTGCAAGCGCGGGAGTGAGTCACGAGTTAGATAGGCAATGCGGTTACACCGGGGCCGATCCTGAAGAAGTAATCCGTCTAATCAAAGCGGATCAACTTGCCCGCCGTGTGAGGTGGAGTTGCATATTTATTCAAATAGCGAAAGGATCGATTAGAGAAGAAAAGATGGAAGATATAGAAAGATATATTGGCGAGGTAATAGACAATATTGCGAATGTTAATGAATTAATGCTGCTCATTGAAGAGATGATGTTGAATTATAGCAAAGACGCTAACAATCCTCGAATGCAAAGGGCATACAATCATGCTGTTAAATGTATTATACGGAAAATAGGCGGATTTGCGGATTCAGGGGAAGAGAATGTAAAAAGATTGAGAAATATTATGACGTCATTTTTTTCTTTGCTTGTTTTTAAGGAGTATATAGGTGTAGGTATGGCATCGGATGATAGAATAATGCGGTTTGTTGTGAATATGTTTTTCTCTGACGACCCGAAAGAAAGCGCGTGGGGCTATCAATATGTCTTACATTTTATAACTGTTACTGAAGCAAAAGATGGTAGGATGCGCGAATCGGCGGGGATTGTGTTTAGCGGATTAGAAGCAAGAGAAAGGCTTTCCGTGATTTTAAGCGAAAGAATGGTTTTCAGTACTCCGGTGGATTGGATTAGGTTCAGAAGAATTGTCAGTATAATAACTAGATGCGCTTGCTATAGTGAGAATGATTTGTCCTTGAGGATAATGCGCCCTTTTCATGACAAGTTGAGTGTTTATTCGAGTTTGCCTATTTATCGTCCAAGGATTAATTCGATTCTGAATCTTACTTATAAGGAAGAATTAGCGGCGATAGAAAGGGTCGCTCTAGGCAGGCAGGGTAACTCATTTTTCGCTGATGGCTTGCCTGAATCTCATATTCAGTCACAGACACGTAGGATCGTTAGTAGCCCCAACGGGGATTTTTGGATAGCAAAGAGAATAGACGGATGGTATAGGTTGCGGGATGAAGGCATGCCTGACACAAAAGAGAATAGAGATTATAGAGGGAACGAAAATATTTTGGGCGGTTTGAATGAGGCCGGGCAATATGACAATGTTATAAATCAGGCGATAGATGAATTGGCCGGTGGTGGCAGAGAATTTGAGGATCTTCGCCAATTTGAAGTATGGGTTTTAAAAGGCGTAAATTTCTCCGGGCACTACGCGGAAACCAAAAACAGGATTTATGTTCCTTTAGAGATACTGGAGGTTTTTGCGATGGGGGGAACAAGGCATTTGGTCAGTAACCCTGCGGAATTTAAGGCGTATCTAAAGTGCTTTGTAGCGCATGAGTATCTGCATGTGCGATGTCCGCTGTGGAATGAAGAAAGAGTAGTTGAAGAAGTGGAAAAATTATTCCCCGGTGTTTACTCTAGAGTGCAGGAAAGATTTCGCGAGCATGTGATTGCTAAGATGGTTTCTCTCCTTGGGAAAGATAAAGAAACTCATTATATAAGGCAAAGGATGGAGAAGATCCTAGTAGGTGATTCAAGTGTTGTTTTGAGTGATGCAAGGATAAATCAAATATTGTGGCTCATTGAGAGGACTCAAGGGACAGAGATACTTCCTGCTGTCGCGGAGTACCTTGGATTATATCTTGATGAGAGTGTGGATCCGGTAATGATGCTAAATAGAATTTTGATGGCAAGCGAGTTGTTGCTTCAATATCTTGACGCGGACCAGCAGATGGTTGGTAGAGACAATTGGCATAGAGTGAATTCCGGATTGAAAGATTTGCAGGGGATGGATTTACTTAACGTTAAGGAAACCTCGCGAGCTTATTATTCTTTGGTATCTATTTATATGCGAGCATTTAGGTATATTGTGTCTGATAGGGATGCTTCTAAACATGTGTGCATTGAGCTTGCTCTTAGACTTGAAAGGGAGTTAAAAAAGCACGGCGAAAAAGTGGGAGAATTGATCAGCGATGAAGCCATTGAGGCGTTATCAAATTTATTGCTTGAAAGAAATGATTTTACTATAGGCGAGGCCGACGCTATTTGCCGGGTTTTGAGAGTTGTGCGCGATATGATTCCTGGCAAAAAAACAATTGTTAAAAAACAATTTAAAAAGATATTAGTAAGATACCCGGTGTTAAAGGGAACAGATAGTAATTCATTGGTTTTTGGAGATGCTGAAGAGACAAAAAGTATTTTGCTGACGGATATTGATGATGATCATATAGAGGAGTTAGTGAGAGGCAGGAATGACTGGTTACCGATATTCACTGATCAATCGGTTTAATAGAAAAAATAAGATTCTTATTGGCATGCTTTTAATGGTGTTTATTTGCCAAAATGTTGTTTGCCATGCAATGGCCATTGGCGATGCTGCACACTGCCTTTCTTCCGTATCTATCTTCAAATTATTTGAAAATAAAAAAATCGAATTGGAAGATGCCTTTTTTTTAGAAGCAAGATTAACCTTCATGCGAGATTTAATCCTAAGCGGTATTACAGATTCAGCGCTATTGTGTTTGAAAGATGAAGAAAGAGCCAGTGCTGACTTCCGCGCGCGTTTTCCGTTTGATTACAATTTGCGAGTTGACGCAGAGGAAGGCGGAGCCGTGTTCCTGATGGATTGTCACTTATATGAAGATGAATATGGAGATAAACAGACGGTCGTATTTTATAATCCCAAACATATTCCTTGGGGGCTTTTAAAAAAGAAATACGGTGTTACCTCTCGAGAAGGTATCGAAACCGCAAAGAGAGGATTTTTGATTGTACCGTCCGAGTACAATGATAGAGAACACGTACCGGCAAAATTAGAACAGACTGGGGATGGGTCTATGTCGGGCGGGTTGAAGAAGGTTGGGTCTGATATAGACGAGGAGACATTGAAAGCGCTGAAAGTATTTGAAGTGTCTTGGGCGAAAAGAGCGAAAGGGCGTCGAGTACGGCCGATGAAGATAGAAATTCAGCTCGCCAATTCGATGCGCGGGGAAAATAAAATTGTCCTGCATAAAAAATTTAGGGTTATTGAAGTCAATGATATGCCGGAACGAATAACTAGCTGGAATATGAGATGTAAGCTAGGGAAAAGCGGTCTGTCAGTGATTGTATTGCCCAAAGGGCGCTATTATGCCCCGTATTATAACGAAATGATGTTCCATGCAGGTCGGATGTTTTATTGGATGGAAAACGGTAAGGATAGAAGAAGAGCGCAGATTCTTGCGGCGGGAGAGTTGGTGCTGGCGTTTATGGGGAAAGGCGTAGTGACTCCGTATCATCGTCAGCAGATAATGAGTATGTCTGTTGAGGAGCTTCAAAAATTAATCAAGGAGTATGAATCGGGCAGTAGGCAAAGATATAACTATAAAGTACTGGGAGAAAACGCAAGGGAGTTGGAGGCTAATTTTGGCGAGGGTGCGGTAGAAAAGATAAAAGCTTATGAAAGAACTATGATAGAGGAAGCTAGGAAAAGGCTCCATTTTTTGCAAAACGGTCTAAAAATAAAAGGAAGGTATGCTGTCAATTATGATCTAGCGCGGAATCTAAAAATGATAGACGCAGGCATAGCCTCCGTTAGAATAATGAAAAAAACAACGCCAAAAGAGGTTTCGCTTAGAGTTACTCATAATGGAAGCGGCCCGGCTGTCGAGGCGATGGTGAATGGCTCCAGCGGTATAATTAGACTGTCTTTGTGCGATAGTGCCGACGAGATATTGAAATATCACAATATTGGAGAAATTCGTATTAGTAAAGATTGCCAAGTGGATGTATTTGGGATTATAGCGCAATTGGGGGCTCTAAAAGACGAAGGGATAGTTTTGGCAGATATGGAATGTCTTCTTATTAAAAGCGGCGGGGACTGTGTAAGGAAAGGCAGTGTATTGGAAGTTCGAATGGGTTGCTATGAAGCCAACGCAAAATTGCGGCTCATTGAGTACGAATCACCGGAGTTAATAGAAATAAGCGGGGCGTGGGATTGTTTACGCGGTGGAGACTTAATGAATGCAAAGAAACGCGCTGATAGTTTTAAAATGCGAAGGGGAAACATGCAAGATGTTCAGAGGTTTTATTCGGCGTTTTATTTAGAGATATTAAAACGAGTCGCAGAATTAATGGAAGGGGATAGATTTGTAGAGGCAGTGAAACTGATATTGGAACTGTGCGAAGATGCAGAATTTAGAGGGAGAGCAATTGAGATAATTTCACATTATGTTAGAGTTGACAATCCGGACGATGCCGCAAAAAGAAGAATTTCTTTATTGGATGTTATGAGAGGAAATATTCCCGTAAAAAGCGTAAAAAGCCGTAGAAAATTTGAAAAAGTATTTCGCAATTTGTCCGAAGAAGATATCTCGAAACTAAGAATAGAGGTTTCTAGGATTGATAGAGGATGTATTGCGGCGAATGAGGACGGTTTAAGGGGTGTTTTAGAGGGGTGGTTTAATATCCCACAGTTGACTGAGGCGTTAGGGCTTAGTCCCGGTGCTATAAGAATGAGGCTGGATAGAGGCGCCGAGGAAGCTAAATCTTTTGTGAAGGTATCTGAGGGCTATTTTTTGTGCCATCCAATAAAATCAATGTTGGAGTATATTGAATTCGATGAGAACAGAGACAAAATAGAAGTTGAAAAAGGATTTCTTTCTACTATCAGATCAATGTCTGAAGGCGACAGAAAGGCGCTTTCTCTATATGCGGGTTTAGAAGCGGAAGAAACCGACCCGCGAAAAATATTTGAAGCGTGTAGGGGGTTTAGTGCGCTGCAATCATTGGCCGCATATTTAGGTATTACTAGGGAAAATACATTAAGTGTAATAGAGGAGTCAGGAACGGAGATTTTTAGAATATCGCCCGAAGGAGGCAAAATATATATTATAATCTCGCCGAAGGAGGCTGAGAAAATAAGGAAGTATCTTAGTGAGAATGTATTTCAGGATATTGAAAATTGGTATAGTGAAAAGTTTGCGGATGAAAAATACGAAAAGGACAGAAAAATATCATTAGGGACCTTTCATGACATGGATAATTGGGTGAAATTAGAAGATTTGAGGAAAATGTTTCCGTTTTTGGGCGACGGCGAACGCTATTTCGAAGTTAATAGTTCAATTAGAAAATATAAGATGTTGAAATATAAATCAGGATATTTTGTCCCGCCTGCGGAAGTAAAGAGGTTAAAGGTAATGGTTGTAGGATGGATTATTGATGATAATAATTGGGAGGCGTTAAAGGCGTATCATCTAATTGGTGAAGGATTTGAAAAAGAAGATATGACATTTGAAGAAGCGGCGGATATTATTGCTAAGGTTCAAGAGCAATGGATGACCAAGGTGCAATTTCTTTCTGCGAGCGGCAGGAGCGCTAAAGTGGTTGATACTTGTATGATCAACAGAAAAATATGCGGTGTCAGGTTTGGAATGTTTCAGCCGAGAGATAGTATTTTTGTTCCGAGAGAGGAACTTGATAAACTGCAGAATGTTGATGACGATGAATTGCAAAAAGCAAAGGTCTTCCTAGAGAGCAGGCCAGAGTACGGGATTAGGGCAGAATCACTTAATGTGGTTAGGAGCCTTATCGATGAACATTGTGTTACAAACGCATATATTGTAGAAGTATTGAGCGAATTTGAAATAAGCGGTATTGAAGGCCGAGTTGTGAAATCTTCCGAGTTTGCGGCAAAGGTTATTCAATTGCGTTTTACCGGTGAAAGTGCTCCTAGTACTTATTGGTTTAGGGACGATGCGGATAAATTTATCGAAAACGAAAGGAATAAATTTAAAGTTATTAAAGAAAAAGTGTCAGGACTTATGCCAGGAAGAGGGGAGATCCTAGATATTGTGAAACCGGCGGATTTAATCGTGTTACTCGAAAAGGAGAAGTGGTTGTCTCCACGTGATGCGGTAGGACTGTTGAATAAAGACTATAACGCGGTTATGAGAGATATTTATAGCGGCAAACTGCCGTCCGTCACCGTTAATCTGTGCGGTTTTCATAAACGGGTTTTTATACCGCCTACTGCGCTGGCCGGCACGCATGTGATAGATGCCCCGAATAAAGCGATTGATAAGTCGGTTTAATAGTGATTTTGTCCACCCAAATATTTGACTTGTCGGTTGTATAAACGCGGAATTCCGTTTCTTTAGCAGAGTGGTCTATAGAAAAATCAATTTTAAAATCCTCATATGTATTAGCTTCTTTAAAATCACTTCCTTTCAGATCTCTTGAAGCAAGAATACTTTTTCCTTTTTTTGAAGCGACATCAATTTTGCAAATTGTTTCGTGAGTATTGTCAGCGTCGGTCTTGATACGGAAACTTACGGAATAATTTCCTTTTGGCAGTGTCTCGTACGGGCCGAAAATAAAACACACTTCGCCGTCGGGACGGCCTTCGGTGAATACCGCGATTTTATTAGCCGCGGAATCATCTGATACCTTTGACGCGTTTGCTACTAGAAGATCTTCGGCTTCGTAGCTAAAGGAGAGATATGAAATAACTGATTCTTTCTCCAAATGTTTGTAATTAATCACGCCGGAGCTAAAAAGCGCGATAAAATATTTGTTGGTTAAAGAGTCATAGATATTTAGTTTATCAAATCGATTTAATCCTCCGATGGGTTTTATCCTTACGATGATTAGTAGTAAGATAAACGCAAAAAAAACAAGTCTGGTCCACAAACGACGTGAAGCAAGGGTTAGAATAGAAAAAGACAGGATGATGCCTAGCCATGCGGCAATCAAACGACATTGTTGGAGATTTAATTCAAAGGCATTTGGAAATATGCCGCGCAGGTTTATGAGATTTGAATAAGGTATGAGAGGGTGCATGTGTTGGTAAAGCCTGCCTTGGGTAAACATGCCGGATATTCCGACCGTAATCCCGATAATTCCGAGCGCGAAAAAAGCGGTTTTAAAAAAAGAGGAACTAATCTTTGTGTAACCGTACGCCAAGAGCGGCGTGATGAAAGAGACCGCTGGCAAAAGATATCTGCCTGCAGGACAAAACCCTCCCCACCATTCTTTGAAAAATGCCGTGCTTATGAAGTACGAGACCGGAATGGCAAGATAGAAAATTGCTTCTGTCTTATTTTTTGTTTTGAAAAACAAAAAAGCGCAAGGCATGGCGAGTAAGAATATGGGGCTGTAGGGAATTAGCCCGTGTCCTTCGTCTAGTAATAGGCCTATGCCGCCCGGGATAAAGTTAGAAAAAGAAAATGAAGGATGCATGCTGACCGGGTGGCATACTCCAAACATGAGGTTATAATAAAATCCCTGTAGTATATAAGAAGCTACAATCGGTAAAAAGAAAAATATTATGTGTAAATAATTTTTCTTTATAGGTAGATTCCGATAAAGATAAAATGCGGACAGAAAAAAAGGCGTGAGGTAATGTTTCTCATGAAGCCATGGCAGGAAACTCACGCAAGTCCCGAGAAAAATAGTTTTAGTGATGTCTTCGCAATTGTCGGAGTAAATAATTCTAAAGCTATAAAGAAGCAGTAATGCTGCGGCAAGGTCCGGGTAAATTTGCCTTGAGTAAAATAATATCGGCATGCTTAGTCCCGCCGCGAGGGCCGGTAAAAAAGCAGCGAATTTGTTTCGCGCTACGTTAAAAGATAAAAGAAAAATGTTTGTTACTAGAAGCGCGGATAAGATATTTAAAAAAAATATTACTGGTAAACGTATCTGATTATCCCATAGTGTTCCGATTTTATAGAACGGGCTTATAAGAATAGGGAATCCGGGCTGTGTTATGGAGTACATTTTTTTGTCCCAATACTCTCTTTCGGCGGGTTTCCCTCTGGCGTACTTATGATAAAGGTCAAAGCCGCCGGAAAAACCGTTCTCAGCTTTGTCGGAGTATAGTAGGCTATCTTTATTTTCAACATTGTTGTAAAGATTAAAATCTTTGTCGAATACCAGGCTGTGGGTTACTAATAAATATTGCGGTTCATCTCCGGTTAACAAGTAATTGCGTTTTTGTTTTTGGGTGTTGGGATGGACGAGATAGATGCTGAATGATATGTAAATAGCTAGCGTTAAAAAAAATAAAAATGATGAAATGGCCTTTAAGGAATATTTTTCTATGTGATGTGCTATGGCGGTAAAAAATTGCGTTGCCGTGTGTCTGAATCTTAAAAAAAATATTAAACTTCCTATTAATACAAGCAGGTAGATCCCGAGGTCGTGGAATATGAAGGTGAAAAAAGAATTGATTAAATAGTTTTGCGGCAACAATTGGAGCGGAGAGAACAGCAGTGCAAGGCTTGGGGCATAAGGTGTGGTGCGTATTTCAAAGAGAGAAATAAAAAAGAAAATCAATGCGCAAACGGATATATTTATTAATGCGCATTTAATAGAAGGGATAAGGCATAGTGTTCCAGTAGTTTCCATTATGGTGCCGTTGTATAACTCCGCCTTCATTAGCCACAGATTTAGTCCCCAGGCGAATCCGCAAAGTAAGAAGAAAAGACTTTTTTTCATGAGTACCATGATATCAAAATATTTACGTATTTGATTGACAAAAGAATGAAAGTAGGCTATAATGCCCTTGTATTAATGAGGAAGGAGTAGAATTTTCTGGCCGTGAGGTTATAGGAAAGCTAGCCTTAACCTTGCGGTTTTTTGTTTTAGGAGCAGGACTTCATTTGTACAAATTTAGGAGAAGGAGGTGTAGGTATATGACAAAAGGTAAAGTAAAATGGTTCAATGACAAAAAAGGTTATGGATTCATAACCCCGGAGTCTGGAGATGACGTATTTGTTCATCACAGTTCAATCCAGGGCGAAGGATTTAAAACTTTAGCAGAAGGACAGGATGTCACTTTTGATATTGAACAAGGACCAAAAGGCCCGAGTGCAGTAAATGTAGTAAAGATGTAATCTTCAAATAGAGGCTCCGTTTTTGTAGTCTGTCCGGTAGGACAAACTCCGACGGAGCCTCAATCTTTTAATGGATTTTAAGATCAAATAACCCCATTGTTGTTTTGGAAAATCTATTCGACTATTCATTAAGGAGGCCCGCCAAAAAAACGTGGCGAGGCTCTACGATTCGCCAAAAAGAAGGCGAAATCTTTGAGGAGGAATAAAATGCAGGGGAGTAAATTGTACGTTGGGAATCTTTCATATTCTGTTAGTGATTGGCAGTTGAAAGATTTATTTTCCAATCATGGAGAAGTGAAACAGGTGACTCTAATCCAGGGTAAAGGATTCGGATTTGTCGAAATGGCTACTCCCGAAGCTGCTGAAAAAGCGAAAGAGGCATTAAACGGCACCGAGTGGGAAGGCAGGACGCTAAAAATAGACGAAGCGCGGCCGATGACTCCTAAAAGTCAGGATTTTAAGAAACCGTCGTGGGGGCACAATAAAGGCGGTTTCGGCGGAGGCCACGGCGGCGGCGGTTATGGCGGGGGATACGGCGGCGGGCATGGCGGTGGTTTTAGGGGCAGAAACGATGACAGAAGGGGCGGCAGAAATAGCAGGGGTAGCAGCGGCAGGGGATTCCAAAGAAGGGGATTCGGTAGTTGAAAATACTTTTAGTTTATCCTAAATATCCGGACACATTTTGGAGTTTTAAGCACGCCTTAAGGTTTGTGTTTAAGAAGGCGACTAATCCGCCGCTAGGTTTGTTGACCGTAGCGGCGATGCTTCCAAAAAAATGGAAAAAGAGGCTTGTAGATCTAAATGTTTCCGGATTAAAAGATAAGGATCTAGAATGGGCCGATTATGTTTTTATTACAGCGATGACGGTGCAGAAGGAATCAGTAAGAGCTATAATCGCGAGAGCCAACAAGGCTGGTGTCAAGGTTGTAGCAGGAGGCCCGCTTTTTACTTCCGGATACGAAGACTTTGACAATGTTGCCCATTTTGTTTTAAACGAAGCGGAAATAACACTTCCTCAATTTATAAAAGACCTGGAAAACGGAAACGCCTTGCATGTATACGCATCTAACCAATGGGCCGATTTAAAAGACACACCTGCTCCTATGTTGAGCCTGGTTAATATGAAAAAATACGCCACGATGAACGTGCAGTATTCCAGAGGGTGTCCGTTTAATTGTGATTTTTGTGATATAACTGCCTTGTATGGACGTGTTCCTAGGACAAAGAGCAGGGAACAGATAATTCGGGAGTTGGAGAATTTGTATAAGGCGGGTTGGCGTGGAGACGTATTTTTTGTAGATGACAATTTTATAGGCAATAAAAGAAAATTGAAAACTGACATATTGCCGGAGATTATTAAATGGATGAACAAGAGAAGGCATCCTTTTGCTTTTTACACTCAAGGATCCATAGAGCTTTCCGACGACGAGGAGCTGATGAGGCTAATGGCCGAAGCCGGTTTTGATACGGTTTTTGTAGGGATAGAAACTCCGGACGAAAATAGCCTGCACGAATGCAGTAAGATGCAGAATAAGAACAGAGACCTGATTTCATCCGTAAAAAGAATCCAACAGTTTGGCATGCAGGTGCAGGCCGGATTTATAGTCGGGTTTGACAGCGATCCACTTACAATTTTTGAAAGGCAGATTAGATTTATTCAGAAGAGCGGAATTGTAACCGCGATGGTGGGTCTATTAAACGCGATACGTGGTACGAAATTGTATCATCGCCTTAAGAACGAAGGCAGGCTGGTTAAAAATGCCACGGGTGACAATACGGATTGTTCGATAAATTTTATCCCAAAAATGCATTATGAGACTCTCATTGAAGGATATAAGAATGTTTTAGCTACGATTTACGCGCCCAAACATTACTACGAGAGGGTTAAGACATTTTTGAGAGAATACAGGCCGGCAAAAAGGAAAGGCCCAAGGATGAATTTTAGACATGTTGCCGCATTTTTTAGTTCTGTTGTGTGTCTTGGGGTTTTGGGCAGAGAAAGGTTATATTACTGGAAACTGTTTTTTTGGACAATGTTCAAGAGGCCGAATCTTTTGCCGCAGGCGATAACGTTTGCCATTTATGGATACCATTTCAGAAAAGTTTTTGAGAGGTTCGCTTTAAAACCCGCCTTACAAGCCGCGTAATCTGCCATTCGCGGTTAGGTAATGAGTGCTATCGAGAGTAAGCAAAAAAGACAAGTGTTTGCCGTCAGAGTTTCTATCTGGGAATCTCTGATTTTGTGTCTCGTATCCGCTGTAGTTGGGAGTCCATAACGCTAATTTTAGACGCGTCTGTCAGTCTGGTTATTTTCTTTGTGGCTTTAGTAATGAACTATTTCATAAAAAAAGTTCACATGCCGCCCGATGACGCATATATGTGGTCCCAATCGTTGCTACTTTTTTATCCGGGATACTGGGCATCTTTATAACTATTTTTCTTAAAAAAACAACCAAGTATACCGGTGCAAGTATGCTTGAGACCGCAAGCCTTCGCTGGAAAAGCTGATACGCTGTTGTCTTTTGCCGTATGCGCGGGTTTTGTGTTTGGGTTAATTTTTCAGTGTACACCGTTTGAGATATCGAAAAGCGGGCGCAAATGTGATGTGGTGGTTTGTTTTAAGGCGAAGAGATAAGAGCTGAAGGCCAGTTTGTGCTTCAGCCTTCAGCTCTTCGGAACTATTCTCATCCGTGTGGCATGGAGCTGACGGAGCCTCTGAACGGATCAATCATAACATATCTTCTTTGTCTCACGAAAGACCACGGGCCCGTTACACCTTCTCCTGTGGGGCCAGCGATAGTCATGGATGTGTATCCTTCTCCCTGAAAACCGAGCCCGGATAGGCTGTGGCCATTCTCAATAAAGATGGTTGTATTGATGAGTTTTGCCGCGATCATTAGGCGTTCTATATTTGTAGAATGCATCATTGATGTGTGATGAAATCCGTGTTCTGATTTTATGGCGCAGTCCAACGCCTCCTGCCAGTCCTTGACTCTGACGATAGGAAGCACAGGCATAAGCTGTTCGTGTTGAACTAACGGATGATTAAAATCAGTTTCTCCGAAGAGTAGTCTTGTGTTGGCCGGTACGGCGATGCCGGCGTCTTTCGCGATAATTTCCGCGTTTTTGCCGATGTACTTTTTGTTCACTATTTTATTGCCGTCTTTCTCTAGGAAAATAATATTAACAACCTTTTCCATGTCTTTTTTAGAGAGTTCGTAGGCGTTGTGTTTTGACATTTCTTCTTTCAGCTCATCGGCAACCTTATCTACAACGAATACCTCTTTTTCGGCGATGCAGAGGACGTTATTTTCAAATGAGGCGCCAAACGCGATATCTTCCGCGGCTTCGGCTATTTCGGCCGTTTCATCCACAATTACCGGCGGATTTCCGGGGCCGGCGGCTATAACTTTTTTGCCCGACGCCATGGCGGTCCTAACTACATCCGGGCCGCCTGTCACGACAAGGACTTTTATATCCGGATGTTTCATTAATTGCTGACTGCTTTCGATTGTAGGATCTTTGATTGAAAATATGAGTTTGGTCGGGCTTCCCGCGTCTAGGATCGCCTTATTGACGAGCATTGCGGCCCTGTTTGATACTTTTTTCGCTCCGGGATGGGTGTTGAAGACAACCACATTTCCGGCGGAGAGCATTGTTATTGAATTATTGATTATCGTAGCGCCTGGATTTGTGGACGGTGTCACAGCGCCCATAATTCCAAAGGGTGATCCGTTAAGAAATGTCATTCCACAGTCGCCGGAAAACATTGTTGAGGCTTTATGGTCACGGCCTTCAATTCCGGGAGTTTTTTCAATTACAAGGGTGTTCTTGGCGATTTTATCTTCGACCCTTCCGAGTCCTGTTTCTTCAACGGCCATTTTAGCGAGTTCTTCTTTGTGTTCGTTGAGGAGGGTTCTAATACTGGAAATTATTTTTTTTCGGAGAGAGAAACTCATGTCCTGATATATCCTAAAGGCCTTCTTCGCTTCGCTTACCGCCTCATCCACTGTATCCAAGATGCCGTAATCGTGCCCGTTTAATTCCGTGACGCTATTCTTTAATGCCTGCGCATCCATAAACACCTCCTGAAAAACACGAAGCGATTTCAAACCACGCCACGATTTGTGGCGGGACGAATAGGGCTTTACTAGAAACGTCCAGAATACATAACAAATCTACCACTTATGTCTATAAAGCGCAACGAAATAAAAAGCTAAATTGGTGTGACTATTTAATGATAGTATAAGCAATTGCAGATATCGCGGCGGAGCAGGGTATGGTGAGAAGCCACGCCCAAATTATTTTCCCGGCAACACCCCACCTGACGGCGCTGACGCGTCTTAGAGAACCAACTCCCATAATGGATCCGGTTATTGTGTGAGTTGTGCTGACAGGTATGCCGAAAGCGGAAGAAATGAATAATGAAATCGCGGCCCCGCTTTCGGCGCAAAAACCGTCGAACGGTCTTAATTTCGCTACCTTTTGCCCCATTGTTTTTACGATGCGCCACCCACCGAACATTGTGCCCAACGCTATAGCCGCCTGACAAGTTAGTATAACCCAGAATGGGATATGGAATTTCCCTCCCAATAACCCCGCGCTGAATAAGAGGCTTGCTATTATACCCATTGTTTTCTGAGCGTCGTTACCACCGTGGCCTATGCTATAAAGCGCCGCGGATAATAACTGCCCTTTTCGGAAAAGATGGTCAACTTTTAATGGAGTGCTTTTCTTAAATATCCAATACATTGTGGTTCCCAAGAGTAAACCAAGAAAAAAACCGGCTAATGGGGAGATAATGATAAAGGAAGTTGTTTTTATAATGCCCTTCGTTATTAGCGATTGATGTCCTGCTTTTACAAGAGCGGATCCTATCATTCCGCCGATAAGGGCGTGTGAAGAGCTGGTAGGTAGACCTAAATACCATGTGATAATATTCCATGCGCACGCGCCTACGAGTGTGCCGAATATTATGCCGTTGTCCACGATCGCAATGTCTATTATACCTTTTCCTATGGTGTTGGCTACATGGAGGCCAAAGAAAAGAAATGCGATAAAGTTAAAAAAAGCCGCCCAGATGACTGCGCGTTTAGGCGAAAGCACCCTTGTTGAAACGATCGTAGCTATTGAATTGGCGGAATCATGGAAACCGTTTAAAAAATCGAATGCCAAAGCCAAGAAAATTAATAATAAAATACCTATGGTCATATATTAAGCCTGTTTTACCATGATGGACTCTACGACATGCGCGACATCCTCGCAGATATCTAATACCGTTTCCGCTTCCTGATATACTTCCTTCCATTTGATGACGGCTATTGGGTCTTTTTCCGTTTCGAAAAGTTCGGCTAGAACTAAGTCTCTCATTGTGTCTCCGATATTTTCAAGCCTGTTAATTTCAATGCAATGGCTTGAGACTGACTGAATATTTTTAATATTTCTCATTCCGTGCACGGCGCAGGCAACGGCGCGCACGGACTCTTCAATAACGTCCGCGAATTCAATCATATGTTTGTTCACCTTTGTCAGTTTATACACTAGCAGGCGGCTCATGAGGGTATTAAACATATCAATAACATCATCCAACTTTTTCGTTAATTCATGTATATCCTCGCGATCAAAAGGCGTTATAAATGATTTATTTAATTGGTCAATAATGGCGCGTGCCGCATCGTCGCCTTGATGCTCTATATCGCGGATTTTTTGAAGGGAGGCGTCGTTAATATCGCCTTTAGTTACGATTTCTTTAAAAGCCTTTGCCGCTTCTATAGCGCAGGAGGCCTGTTTATCAAAAAGATTAAAAAAGTCAAATTCCTTTGGAAGAAAATTAAAAAACATAATCCACCTCGCTAATAAAGGGTTTGTGTTTTACTCAGATATTTTCAGATATGCCTTTAATATTTTTTGTTCTGTTTTAGGTTTATCTGAGCCATCAACTGTCGTATTTTCTATTTTTTGAACCACATCGTATCCGGATGTAACTTTGCCGAAAATGGTATGATTCATGTTTAGCCAAGGTGTTTTAACGGTTGTGATAAAAAATTGACTGCCGTTTGTGTTGGGCCCCGCGTTTGCCATTGCTAATATTCCGGCGCTATCGAACTGTACTTTTGGGTCGCATTCGTCGGCGAACGGTTTTCCCCATATTGAGTTGCCACCTCTGCCTGTACCTGTAGGGTCTCCGCTCTGGATCATAAAATTCTTGATCACTCGATGGAATACTATCCCGTTATAATATCCTTTTTCCGCGAGCTTGGTGAAATTTTCGCACGTCTTAGGCGCTATTTCAGGCATGAGGGTGACTTCGATTGATCCCTGATTTGTTTCCAAAACAACGACAGTATTTTTCATAGGTTAGATTCTCCTTTATGTGAATTATTTGAGTCCTTCTAAAAAACATTCTATAGTGTTTCTTATAGAATTAAAATCATTATTTTTAATCCACTCTTTTTTGTAGATGCCGGCACCGAAGGCAACCGCGTCAGCGCCGTTATTGAGGTAATTTTTTACGTTTTCAGCTTTTACTCCGCCGACTGCCATTAGCTTTATTTTGTCAAAAGGGCCTTTTATTTCTTTAAAGTATGCCGGGCCAAATGACGAAGCAGGGAATACTTTTACCATTGTTGCACCTGATCCCCACGCGGTATAAATTTCCGAAGGGGTTAATGCGCCCGGAAAGAAAGGAATTTTATTGTCCACGCAATATTTTGCAACTTCCATGATTAACACAGGGGTGACGATAAATGATGCCCCCGCGTTTAAGACTTTTAAAAGATCCGTTTTATTTAGTACAGTGCCGGCCCCGATAGTAAGCCTTTTCCTGGCGATTTTTACGGTATTTTTTATGAGATCAATCGCGTTAGGGGTATTTATGGCTATTTCAATGGTTTTAAGCCCGGCTTGAATTGATGTTTCAATTATAGGTTCCAAATCGGAAGAAGTTATCCCCCGTAAAATCCCTAGAACAGGAAGTTTTTTAAAGTGTTCAATGTTCATAAAAACGATATTTTACCAAAACAGAAGATTTAACAAAATACAAAAATACATTCTCGGTTCTTCGTGTAGAAATATTCCTCACTGATGTGGACCAATACTCACACTTTTAACAATTTGCGCAAATTATAGGAAACATAACATACAGCGTTACAATATATTACAGTTTCCTTGTCTTGGTATGAAACTTGCTGGAGTTTAGCGCATGAGAAAAATTACTACAAAATTGCTATCTTGTGGAATGGCTACCCTTATGATTTTTCAAAATATTGCTTGGGCTGATAATTCAAGATGTGATAGATCTTGCCTCGCTCCGGTATCCGTTTATAAATCGCAAGACAATGAAAAAACTTGGAAAGAAATATCCAGTGTAAGTATGTCTGAAAAAGAGGCGCCGAAGGTTTTGGAGATATTGGGCGGGGCTGTGTTTCAGATAGCGCATGAAGCCACGAAGGATAAGAATGCCATAAAGGGTTTGACATTGTTGTACCAATATAGTTCCGGAGAGGAAAAGAAAATCTACAGGACAAAAATCATCGAAAAGATAGATGCGAATACTAATACCGTGGATATAGGGGATGTGTGCGATTTTTTACGCCTTTTGGCGGGAGAGGCAGGTAATAATGAACAGCTTAAAGGCGAAGCGGTAAGATTGTGTAAAGCGATGATGCAAAGCCTGACAGAGAGATATAATATAGCTAGTAAGGAGGACTACGGGACTGATCCTACTACAGGAAAGAGGGGAAGAATAATTTCACAACGCTCAGGTTATTACAAAGGAAATTTCTCAAAATGGCTTCCTGAAATATTACAGCTTGTATCAGACTGCCAAATCTTGCGCGATAACGGGGACTTAGAAAATTGTATGGTTTCCAAAAAAGAAGACGGTTTTCTTCCAAAAATCCGCGGAATTATTGATAACGTGAAAATGGATTTTGATTCTTATGATTTTACCTATCTCTCCGCGATTTTGTATCAGAAGCTCAAGCCGTTTACGGGGAAAGATACTTTTGTCGCGCTCGTAGCAGAAAAAATTATTGCAAAGTTTGATAAAAACGCAGCATCTGAAAGCGGTGAATTTAATATAAATGACTTTTACTATGTTGAATGCGCCGACGGCGTGTGGGGTTATCCGAAAAATGGAGGGGTATATGGTTTCTATTCCCTTGTCTTAGAAGATTCTAGAATCGCCCCGCAACGGATGAAACTCTGTACTGGCTATGCCGGAGTGCCGCATGTCTCAAGCCCCGAGCTTGGGCGTAGATATAACGCGGGTGAGATAGCGCGTCTCTGTGACGTATTTCATCCTATCGCGCAGGGCGAATTTCGGACAAACAAGGATAGCGCGGTAAAAAAGCTTGAAACAGTCATGCAAGGAGAAATTGGATATTCCGAAGGCGCTTATCTTAATGAGTCATACCCTAACCTTCCAATAGCAATAGTGGAGGATATATTCAAAAATATCGAGGGTAACACACAGGAAGCCAAAACGGCATTATCAAACTACGAGAAATATTTTAACGATAAACTTAAAGCCGCCAATGAAATATTAAAGTTGCTTGCCGAAGGGAAAAGTGATGAAGCCCGAACGACCGCTGAAAAAGAGCTAAAGCTTTTCGGCAACCTGACCGCTCAAGAATTTGAACAAGCCGTAACCAAAGCAAAAAGTGTATTTGAAAAGGCCCTAAACCTCGCGTTAATGCCGAGAGTAGCGTTAATGGAAAAGGAAAGTGACCCTGCCAGCATGTTAACCGAATTTGAAGAACTTATAAATAAGCGTGACTCATGCGCAGGCGCAGAGTGGATGGCAAAGGCGGTAAGGAGGATGGCAAAATCCGATAATCCGGAATTAAAGAAAAAATCAGCGGAATTATTAGGACGTTTTGCCGATAAAGCCAACACAAAAGAGCTGTCATCGTTTGTATTTGAGTTAGTACTTGCTATTAATGAAAATGAGCACATGGATAACGATAAAAAAGACGAACTTTTAAACGATATAATCACGCGTTTTATGAATGAATACAAGAACCTGTACGCGATGGGGCAGTTATTGTTACAGACCGCTACAAGATGGGATGACTTTAAGGAAATACTCCGTATAGCATTAAAACCGAAATACACAAATACAAGGGAGAATACAATCTCTAACCTATCATCGCTATCAAAGAAAAGCAGGACAGATAACGCGGCTACATTTGAGGGCGGGGTAACGGCAAAATTATCGCGTGTTATAGCGGAGGCGGTGTTAGAAGGAGAACCCAAAATTTTGTCTGAAACCGCGCGTACAGCTCTAAAGGTCTATTTCAGGGCTAAAAATGATATGTCCTCTTTAGTTTCCATACGGAAGATGCATCCGTTCGATAAAGGGGATGTAGGGGAATTAAGCGATGATGGAACAACATTAAAATACATTGAGAAAATAGAGCAGTTAAAGGAAATGAAACCAGACGACGAGAAGAATTTTTACGACAATTCGTTAACCGATGAATTCCAAGAAGCGAAAGGCGAATTAGAGCAAATTATACAATCCGAAGAAATGCCGAGTGAAAGAAGAAAGGAGCAGATTAATAAGATCAAGGAATACATGGAAGAACTATTCGCGTGGGAGATGGAATATTTGTTAGGAAAGTACGATAGCAAATTATTGGCAGAAAAAGGGGATCTCGGAGGCATAAAAGGCGCTGTTATCACTTTCAAAACCGCGAAAGGAAATGCCGCTAGTGAAAGCCAATTGAAAAATACATTACTTGGCTGTATAGGGAATTCATCAAGTAGTCCGGTTCTAAACGAGATATACTGGGATATACTTTGCGGGGATACACTCTCCGGGGATGAATTTTCGGTTGTGAATAGGCTTAAAGCTCCTATTGTTAAAGACATATTGACGGAGGAATTGGAATCAAGGACTCCTTCCATGACACCAGAACATTTGGCGCGGTGTTTTGAGGCATTTCTGCGCGGGTTATCGTTGCGAAACTCATGGATATTGAAATCCGCCGATTATCTGGTGTACAAATACAATAATGAAGTGAAATACTGGCCTGCCGAAAGACAGGCGCAGTTCTTTAAAAGGGTATTAATGCTTCATAGCGAAAGGTTATATGAAGAACATGAATTACCCAAAGTACATTTCTTGGCCTATCTTTTTGACTATTTGCCGGAAAAAGAAATTGATTCTTTAATAAACAATTACAAGACAGCAGTAGCCGACAATGATAGTTTTGTGGCTGAGGCGCAAGCGTCAGCAGAAGAAGTTTTTGCCAAATGTCCTTTGCTTTTTACAGCTCTTGGGAATAGAAATCGTTTCTTTAACGATTTTTTAGCGAGAATTATAGGCCAATTTGAATTCACAGAAGGGGAATGTAATGATGAGGGAGGGTTAATAGGGGTTGTGCGACAAACTTATTCAAAAATTGAATTTGGAGATGACAAACACGGTGATTTATATATCTTAAATGGCCATATTTTACCAAACATCCCTCTTTGTAACGCCATGATTAGCGACATACAAGAAGCGCAAATAAACCCGGAAATGACCCGCTTAATAAACGAAACAAGTTCATATAGAGTTACTAATGCAGTTATCGGAATGTCCGACCATGAACAGCAATACAAAATCATGCGTCTAAACCGTCTCCTTTTAGCGGTAAGATTCCCAGGAGAATGTCCGTCCGCGCCGGAAGGAGATTTAATCGCGTACGATTCTAAATATAGGTATTACGTTGATTTTCACCACATCGTGAATTCAATTCCATTTAGCGGTTCTATGGAAGACGCAGTCAAGTACGCGGACATATACATACGTATGGACCAATACACGAAATTTGATTCACTGCTAAAGAAGACCAAATTTAAACAAGGCGGCGAGTTTCTGCCTTTTGTCCTGCGCAAAAGGTTTATGCAGTTAAGCATAGAAAAACAGAGACTAATATTGCATAAAGCGGGGAATATGGGTACAGATATAACAGACGAAGGAAGGGTAGTAAGGGACTTTATGGTGGAGGACGGGGTTTTGGCGCAGAAACTGGGGCAAATGCTAAGCGAGAGAGGCGATATGGTCGGCGCCGAGTGGGTGGAGCATTTGAGGAAACTACAGGATGAACTTGATCCCGTAGCATGGCAAGAGGGATCAGAGAAAAAGAAGGATGAAAATGGCGTTGAAACAAGTGAAAGTGTCAAAG
>Ga0233425_10001795_pt1 | contig 45468 bp, 39 predicted proteins | sample Watercolumn_Towu_2_FD_181712 | JGI IMG/M metagenome (GOLD analysis project Ga0233425, IMG submission 181712) | Freshwater microbial communities from Lake Towuti, South Sulawesi, Indonesia - Watercolumn_Towuti2014_140_MG | ecosystem: Environmental > Aquatic > Freshwater > Lake | place...
CTGGCTTTCATTTGACCTTCAAGGTCCGATCGCACGGCGATCCAACGCCGGCATGGTTACCCTACCACACCGGCACCGCGGAGCCCGCCCCCATGCCTCGTCGGTCTGAGGCGGAGCCTCGTTAGCCGTGACGGCGCCCCCTGCCTATACTCGGACCACGGTCAAAGCCCGCCGTTGCCTGCCCCTACCGCCATGAACCGAACGGATGCCCTGGAGATCATTACCGAACAAGCCGGCAGCGCGCCGCTTCATTTCGCCGGCCATGTCGAAATCGGGCTGCGCATCCGCGACGCCCTCAACGATCCCGATTGCCACCTGGATGCCGCCGGCAAGCTGATTCAGGCGGAACCGGCCCTGTCCGCCCAGGTGGTGGCAATCGCCAACTCGGCGGCGTACAACCCCGGCGGCCGCGCCATCACCGACGTCAAAACCGCGGTCGCGCGGCTTGGCTTCACCACCCTGCGCAGCCTGGCGGCGGCCCACATCGTCAAGAACTTGGCCGGAGCGCCGGCCAGCCCTGCCATCAAGGCCCTGACCGACCGCCTGTGGCGCCACACCACCCACGTGGCAGCCCTATGCCGCACCATCGCCCGCCGGGTGACCCGGCAAGACCCCGAATCCGCCTTGTTCATCGGCCTGGTGCATGAGGTCGGCACCTTCTATCTGCTGTCGCGCGCCGCGGAGTATCCGGCGTTGATCGAAACCGCGCCGCCGAAACCGGCGGACCGGCCCGCCCCCAGTTTCGAGGAAGAGGCGGCGGCGACTCCGACGGAGGACGGTGACGACGATCCCGAGGTCAGACTGGAAGGCGAACTGACCCTGACGGTGCTGCGCCAGCTCAAGGTGCCCGAAACGGTGATCGCGGCGGTGGAGGAATACTACGCCGGCTACATGGGGCTGCCGCCGACTTCCATGGCCGACACCCTGCTGCTGGCGGAATCCCTGGCGCCGGTCAGTTCGCCGCTGAGCTCGGTGGTGGACAGCGACGACGCCGACCCGGTCTCGATCGACGCGGTAATCGGAGAGTCGACGCTTTCGGAAATCCTGCGGGAATCCGCCGCCGAGGTCGAGTCGCTGGCGAAGGCGCTGGGAACCTGAGCGCACCCCTCACCCCTTCCCCTTGCGTCCCCGCAAATTTCCCGCGTGGAGCCCGCACTCCTTCTTGGCGGCATCCTCCCACCACCAGCGCCCGTCCCGCTCGTGCTGATTGGGCAGTACCGCGCGGGTGCAGGGTTCGCAGCCGATGCTGATATAGCCCTGCCGGTGCAGCGGATTGAAGGGGACCTCGAAGGCTTCGATGTAGTCCCAGACCTGGGCCGAGGTCCAGTTGGCCAGCGGATTGAACTTGACCAAGGCGTGGTCGGCGGTCGAAAACGCCGTATCCAGTTCGACTTCCGCGACCGCCTGGCGGGTCGGATTCTGATCGCGGCGCTGACCGGTGATCCAGGCGTCCAGCGTGGGCAGATGGCGGCGCAGCGGTCCCACCTTGCGGATGCCGCAACATTCGGTATGGCCGTCCCGGTAGAAGCTGAACAGTCCCTTGGCACTCACCAGCCGGCTCAGTTCTTCCGCATCGGGCGACAGGACGGTCAGGCGGAGGCGGGGATAACGTTCGCGCACCGTCTCCAGGAACCGGTAGGTCTCCGGATGGAGCCGGCCGGTATCCAGGGAGAACACCGCCACGTCGGGCTTCAGCTTGGTCGCCATGTCCACCAGCACCACATCCTCCGCCCCGCTGAAGGAGATGGCGATGTTGTCGAAGGCAGCCAGCGCGGCCTTGAGAATCCCGCGGGGATTCTTGCCGGCCAGCTCGGCCTGGGCTTGCTGGAGGTCGAAAGATTGACTCATAGGCGTGCCGGTAAACGACGGGGCAGAGGTTAGGCGTTCCCTACCCGCCGCTGCTCCTGCGGCGGATCGTCCAGCAGGCTCATGGCGAAATACTGGCGCAGATACTCGTCGAAGCCGATCCGGTCGGAGCCTTCCATCTGCCGCTGCTGTTCCAGGGAAGCCGCCGCCTGGCGCTGGAACTCCTCCAGCCGTTCAGGCGTCAACCCCTCCCCGCGAAATTCCCGGGCATGGGTCGAAGCCAGCCGCAGGCCGTAGTCGACGAAGCTCTCGTGCCGCTCGGTCATCTCCCGCAGCACCCGGGCGGAAGGGGTCGCTTCCGGATCGGCCACGGCGGGAAGCAGGCCATCGACGCTGGCTCGGTAGGGGCGATCCGGCCGGGATGCATCGAGGATATCGGCGATCGCCGCGATATCGGCGAGTATCTCGCCGGCCCAGTCCTGCAGCAACACGTCCCGGCCGCCGCGCCGCAGGGTGAAGCGGGGGGTTCGTCCGCAACAGGCCACCCCGAAACTGTTGGCAGCGATATCAGCCTTCTCCGCCCCTTCCACCGGCGGACTTTCCCGCAGGAAACAGTAGAGCAGGAACAGTTCGAGGAAACGCAGCTGTTCCAACGACACCCCGACCGGATGCGTGCCTCCCAGATCCACCGAGCGCAGTTCCACATACTGGATGCCGCGGCGCCGCAGGGCGGCGATCGGCCGCTCGCCGGACCCGGTGGTCTGCTTGGGCCGGATGGAGCTGTAGTATTCGTTGGAAATCTGCAGAACGTTGGCGCTCAACTGGCGATACTCGCCGCCCACCTTGACCCCGATCCGCTCGTACGGCGGATAGTGGGTGTTGACGGCCTGGGCCAGGCTGCGCACGTACTGGTCCAGGCTGTTGCAGGAAATCTCCAGTTCCGACTGGCTGTCGTTGCGGTAGCCGATGTCGCTCATGCGCAGCGAGGTGGCGTAAGGCCGATACAGGGTCGTGCCGTCGAAGGCCGGGAAGCGCAGACCCAATTCGTCCTTGCCGCTGAAGAAGGATTTGGCCAGCGCCGGCGATGCCCCGAACAAATATAGGACGATCCAGCCGTAGCGCTTGACGTTGCGGATCAAGCCGAGATATTCCTCCGACCGGAAATGCATCAGGCTGCCGGGGCTGCCCTGCAACTCGTGCCAGACCGTCCACAGCGCCTCGTTGATGGAATAATTGAAATGGATTCCGGCGATGGCCTGCATGGCGCGGCCGTAGCGCCAGGCCAGCCCCAGTCGGTACACGTATTTCATCCAGCCGATGTTGGAGCTGCCGTAACGGGCGATGGGGATGCTGTCGTCGCCGCTGATCTCGCAGGGCATGGAGACCGGCCACAGCAGTTCGTCCCCCAGGTGCCGGTAAACATAGCGATGCAAGTCCGCCAGATAGCCCAGCGTCGCCTCCGGCTCGGCGCAAGGCGGCGTGATCAGCTCGATCAGCGCTTCCGAATAATCGGTGGTGATATGGGGATGGGTCAGCGCAGAACCCAGCGCAGCCGGGTGCGGACTGGCGGCGATGCGGGCATCGCCGGTCACCCTCAGGCTCTCCTTTTCCAGGCCCTTGAGACCGCCGCCCAGGAGCTGCTGTTGCCCTGCCGAGACCAGTTGGCCCAGACGAAACTCGATGTCTTGTTTCAAGGGGGAAGGGTTCCTGCGCCGGATTGGGGAGCCCGGCAACTCGGCCGGACCCCGGGAGCGTCCATTATACCAAAGGGCGGCAAGCCCTCCCCTACCAGCTGAACAGCACCCACTGCGGGACTTTCATGTCCCGGTCCAGGTCGCTGCGGCGCACGTCCATATTGCCGTCGCCGTCGGTATCCACCATGTAATAGGAAGGACCGATGGCGGGCTTGACTTTCACCATGTAGAGCCGGTTGTTGACCCGATATTCCTCGACCACCTCCTTGCCGCGGCGGACGATGGTCACTTCCGGCTCGACATTGTCACCGCCCTGGTCCGGCAATGCGCTATCGGGGATGTCGGGCAACGGTTCGAGATCGTCCGCCGCCACCCCATCGAACGCCACGATGGTGCCGGCAAGCAAAATCAGGATGGGCAGATTCGGGCGTAGCATGGCGGCCTCTCGCAGTAGGGGGCCGCCATGATAGTACAGATCGCCGGCCACCGTCCGGCCGCGACGGTCAGATCTTGCCTTCCATCCAGTATTCCAGGCGATAGCTGGGACCGGGCTTGGCGTAGTAATAGCCTTGCGCCGAAACGAAGCCGAGGGCTTTCAAACGGTTGACCTGAGTTTCCCGCTCGACTCCCTCCGCCACCGTCTCCAACCCGCGTTCACGGGCGATGGCAATCAGCTGCGCCAGGCTCGCACAGACGCGTTCGTCGCGGTCCACCCGCCGAATCACACTGCGGTCGATCTTCACCGCATCCACCGGCCATTCGGCCAGCCGTGACAAGCCGTCGGGACTGCAGCCGAAGCGGTCGAGCACGACCCGTGCCCCCGCCCCCTGGAGCCGCTCCAATTGCCGGACGAACGCCGTCTGATCGGCCGACGGCCCCGGTTCGGCGACCTCCAGTTCGATGGTCTTGGCGGGAATGCCCAACCGGGTCATCATGGCCGCCAGAAAGACCGGCAGATTGGCCTGGGACAGTTCCGTTGCGGAGACATTGACGGATATGGGGGTGTCGATACCGGGTTCCACCCATTCGGAGGCTTGCCGGCACACCTCCTCCAGCAGCCAGTGCCCCATGTCCAGGATCGCCCCGGTCTGTTCGGCCAGAGGCAGGAACAACCCCGGCGCCAGCAACCCCAGCACCGGATGGCGCCACCGCAACAGCGCTTCGACCCCGCGCATCATTCCGGAACCCAGATGTACCCTGGGCTGGTAGTAGACCTCCAGCTCCCGATGTCGCACCGCATCCTGCAGGTCCTGCTCCAAGCTGCTGCGCTGATACCACCATTTGGCCCAAAGCGCTCCGAGCAGTATCGGGGAAGCATCTTGTTGGAGAACTTGATCGGCGGGCATGTCGCACCTAGTCTATTGTTTTTCTTAAACTGACCCCGGACCTTCACGATCCCGCGTGCGCCTCCATCTTCCGTATATTCCCCCGGCCTAAAAAAGGTTCATGCCAAATGAAAATATTCCCGTTATCATGGAAAGAAAAACTCGCCGGCACGGGCTGCCCCACATGGACACCCCGGCTTTCGCACCGGCCGCCACTCTTCTACAATGCGGTCATGAACCCACCGAGGCCGACCCCATCGGTAGCGCGCGCTTACTGCGCCCACCCAGCACCCTCGCCGCAACCGGCTTCCCTCCAACCCCGCAGGAGCGCCTCACTTACCGCGGCTTTCCTCCCCCCGTCCCAGCACTTCATGCAACACCGGCTGCGTCCCATCGCACTAGCCCTCGGCTTGGCACTGCCGCTGCCGGCAGCGGCCGAATGGCACGGCAGCCTGAGTTTTTTGAGCGACTACCAGTACCGGGGCTACACCAAGAGCCGCAGCAATCCGGTCGTGCAAGGCAACCTGGAATATGTACACCGGATCGGCTGGTTCGCCGGAGCGACCCTGTCGCAGGTCAGCTTCGACGACAAGCCCAACCCGAGCCGCGCCAGCTTCGAGGCCCGCCCCTATCTGGGCTGGACCTTCCGTCCGGCGGCGGATTGGCGTTCCGACCTGTTCGTGACAGGCTACCTGTACGACGGCGATTTGTTCGGACAAGCGGCCGACTACGCCGAGATCTATGGTTCGGTCACTTACCGGGGCTGGCTGACCGGACGGGTATCGCTCGCCCCCAACGCCTACCAGCAGGGTGCCGACATCTTCAACTACGAACTATCGGGCCGCCACGAACTGCTGGACAACGTGCAGCTATCGGCGGGACTCGGCTATTACCATGCAGGCCAGCTGCTGCACACGGAATATTTTTACTGGAACGCCGGAGCGACCTGGTACCCCACCCGCCATGTCGCCGTCGACATCCGCTACAGCGACGCCCAGCCGGCGGCACCCCAAGGCGAGGGGCCATTCGGCCCCGACGAGTTCTATCCCCGGCCGCTGGAGAACAAGTGGCTGCTGTCCATCACCCTCGGATTCTGATTTTTTTCATCGGGAATGAACTTTTCTGTGACACAGGGCATTCATGGGATGAATGAATCACTCCTGCCGAGAGGACGGTCACACGGACATGGTTCGCTTAGCGTACTCATCGTCGAAACCGATGGCGGATAATTCGAGCGACTGCGTCGACGAAAGCAGCCTGCTGGAGAGTATCCATGCGGGCGATACCAAGGCTTTCGAGCGCTTCTACGTGCTCTATTACCCGCGCTTGTTCCGCTTCATCCTCCGCATCACCCACCGTCAGGACTCGGTGGAGGAACTGATTCAGGACACCTTGATGGTGGTCTGGGAGAAATCCGACAGCTTCGACCATTCCTGCAAGGTATCCACTTGGGTGTTCGGTATCGCTTACCGGAAGGCTTTGAAATCGTTGGCGAAAGCAGGGCGTGACGATCACAACGTGGATTTCGACGAGTTCGCCGAGGTCCTGGTCGACCCGACCCCGACTCCGGCGGCACGGCTGGAGACCGAGAACTGGCTGGAGGCAGCCCTCACCAAACTGCCGCCCGACCAGCGCGCCGTGATCGAACTCACCTTCCACCACGGGCTGCACTACCGGGAGATCGCCGAGATCCTGGACTGCCCGGAGAACACGGTAAAAACCAGAATGTTTCATGCCCGCAAGAAACTGCAGTCGTTTGCCGCCGCAGTCTCGGAGGATTAACACCATGAACCCGACCATTGACCACAACACTGACGAACACGAGGACATCGTCCTGCTGCTGCCCTGGTACGTGAACCAGTCGCTGGAACCTGCCGAACAGGCACGGGTCAAGGCACACGTCCGGGGCTGCCTGGAATGCCGCCGCGAACTGCAGACGCTCGGCCAGATCGAGCAGACCCTGCAGGAGCCGGAAGATGTTTTGAAGCTGGCGGCGCGCGCCTCCTATCGCGATCTCCAGCGGCGCATCGCTACCCCGGCGGTCCGACCGGCCGACGTAGCCGGCCTTCCGGCCCACGCCCGCAAGCGCAATTCGAGGCTGCGCGCCCTCACCAGCCTGGCGCTGGCCGCCAGCCTGCTGCTGTTGGCGGCACCGCTGGCATTGCACCGGTTCGGCGGCGTCGAGTTCCTCGATTACCAGACCTTGGCCAACCGCGGCGCGCCGGAGCAAGGGCAACTGCGGGTGGTGTTCGCCCCCGACCTGCCCTTCGTGAAGATGGACCAGTTGCTGCGCTCCATCGGCGGCGAAGTGGTGGGCGGCCCCAACACCGCCGGTGCCTACACCATCCGGCTGTCGGCGGCTCATGCCGACCCACGGACCACCGTGGACTTTTTGCGGCGCCAGCCCGGGGTCGTCCTGGCGGAACCGGTGCTGCAAGCCGCCACCGGAGAACAGCCGTGAACGTCCGCTGGCTGATCATTCCCCTCCTGCTGGCGCTGCTGGGCTGCGCGGCACCGGAGGGACGCTTCCCCATCCTGGCCGACGATGCCCAAGGCGCCGGACGGCGCATCCTGGTCACTTTCGTCGACCGCAGCATCAACCGCTCCGTGCCCGGCAATCCGCTGGACGGTTATCGGGTGCGCGGGGTCTACGACAATTCGGACTGGAGCAAGCGGGTTTCCACCGAGCTGGCCGAGCATTACGGCCTGCGGCTGCTGGCCCAATGGCCGGTGACGACCTTGGGGGTCGCCTGCGTGGTCTACGAGATACCCGAAGGCCAGAGCTTGGAACAGGTGCTGCAGAGCGTCGGCCGCAGCAAGCAGGTCGGTTCGGTCCAGGCCATGCGCGACTATCGGGTACTGAACGAACCGGCGCTCGCCTCATCCCATTACAACGACCCGTATTTGCAGCTCCAGCGCGGCTTCCAGGCACTGCGCATCGAACAGGCCCACGGCCGGGCCACCGGGCGGGGCGTGCGCATTGCCGTGATCGATACCGGGGTGGACAACAGCCATCCCGACCTGCGCGGCCGCATCAAGGAATCGGAGAACCTGGCTCCGGCCCCGGCCAACCAGGATCTGGCGGACATCCACGGCACCGCGGTGGCCGGGGTACTGGCTGCCCAGCCGGGCAATGGGATCGGTATCGCCGGCGTCGCCCCCGGAGCCGACATCTTCAGCATGCGCGCCTGCTGGCCGGAAGCCCCCGGCGCGGCGGCCGCCCGCTGCAACAGCTACACCCTGGCGCTGGCGCTCAACGAGGCGATCCGGCTGCGTTCGGACATCATCAACATGAGCCTGACCGGCCCCGACGATCCCCTGGTACAGTTGCTGGTGGAAGAGGCCTTACGGCAGAACATCATCGTGGTGGCGGCCGTTCCGCAAGACCCCGAACACGGTGGCTTTCCCGCCAACGTCCCCGGCGTGCTGCCGGTCGCCAGCGGGGAGGGCCACGGCCAGAACTCCCTGGTCGGCCCCAGCGTGGACGTGCTCACCACCATTCCCCACGGCAGCTACGACTTCATGAGCGGCAGCTCCTTCGCGGCTCCCCACGTCGCCGGCGTCATCGCCCTGCTGCTGGAACTGCACCCCCACCTGAGCGCTGCGGACATCCGCCTCATGCTGAAAGGCGGCAAGGGCGGCGCACCGCTGGACGCGGTCGCCACGCTGTCGGCCCTGCACTAGGGCTAAGACCGCGCGCGAGGGCTGGCGCAAGGCACCGGCGCTCCAAAGCCGAGCGCCGGCCGAGCCGCTTCAGGATCGGGTCCACCAGGTACGGCCGGCCTTCCCACCGCCGGCACAGCGGCGGTATCTCCAGCTTGACCACGCCGATGCGGTGATACGGCTCCTTGCGGAACCGGCCTTCCGCCGCTGCGGCCGCCAGGTCGCAATGGGTCGCCGACATGATCCGGGCATCGACCGCCCAGGTGCGGCGGACGCCCGCCCGTTCCATCTCATCCCCTCCTGGATGACCCGCAACAGCCAGGTCCGAATGGCCGGCGTCAACGCATCCACCTCGTCCAGAAACGAGCTGCCGCGGTCGGCATGCTCTCCGTGCCGGCAGCCTGGTGCCGCGGCACATCCCGGTCTACGGCTTCGTCCATGAGGTACAGAGCGGCGCTGATCGAAGTGGCGGAAACAATGAAAGCGGGCCGGGCAGGATAGGCTTCGAACGCCGGCTGTCCAACCGGGGCCGGGCGGCGCACCATGCTGCCGCCCCACCGCGCTGCAACCGATACCGCCACCGGAGAATCAACCATGCTGAGACCAACCTGCGATCTGCCCAGATTTTTCGCACTGGGTTTGTTGCTGTGCGCCGCGTCCGCGGCCGAAGCGGCGGAAACCGCGATGGCACCGCGCCAGCTGCTGCTGGCGAAACCGGTGGAACTGCCTTCCCCGAAGTTGGAAACCCGGGTCATCCGGGTTCAGTTCCCTTCCGGCTACAAGACCCCTTTGCACACCCATGAGGGCCCCGGACCCCGCTATGTTCTCAAGGGACGCCTGCGGGTGGAGGATTCCGGACAAAGCCAGGTTTACGGGCCCGGCGACGTGTTCTGGGAAACCGGCGCCGCCATGACCGTCGAGAACATCGGCGGCGGCGATGCCGAACTGGTGCTCGTGGAACTCAGGCCGGTGCAATGAGGCGGCCCGTCTTGCCCGAAGTCCGGTGACTGAATCGGCGTCCCGGCGAGTGCGGACCTCCGCAGCTTCGGTCAGCCGCGCGACTCCACCCGGCATTGCAGCCGGCCGTCCGCCAGCCGGGCATCCACGGCGTCCCCCAGCTTCACGTCCTGCACGCTGCGAACGATCACACCATCATCGGCACGGCTGACGATGGCGTAACCGCGCGCCAGGGTCGCCAGAGGGCTCACCGAGTGCAGCCGCTGGGCCAGCGCCCCACTGTGCCGGATCAGCCGCTCCAGACTCAGGGTCATCGCCGCCTCGAGCCGCTGTTCCAACCCGCGCCGCCGCAACTCCGCCGCCTGAACCTGAAGGCGCGGATGGTGCCGCAGCAGGCGTGCCTCCAGGGTCGCCAGCGAGCCGGTGCGGCGCTCCGCCGCCGCCGTCAGCGCCCGCAGCAACCGCAGCTCCAGTTCGTCCAGCCGCTGGCCGTGGCGCTGCAGCCGCTGCGACGGATGGGCCTGGCGCAAGCGGTGGGACAGGAAGCCCAAGCGCTGGCCCTGCCCCGTCAGCACCACTCCCATGCGCTGGTGCAGCCGCGCCTCGCGCTGGCGCAACCGGCCCAGCCACTCGGCCTGGTCCGGGCTGGCGGCCTCCGCCGCCGCGGAAGGGGTAGGCGCACGCAGGTCGGCCACGAAATCGGCGATGGTGACATCGGTCTCGTGGCCGATGCCGCTGATGATGGGGAGAGCGCAGGCCGCTATGGCGCGCGCCACCGTCTCTTCGTTGAAAGCCCACAGGTCTTCCAGGGAACCGCCGCCGCGCGCCAGGATGATCACCTCGACGTGGCGCAGCCGGTCCGCCAGGGCCAGCGCACGGGCGATCTCGGTCTTGGCCTCGCTGCCTTGCACCGCGGTGGGATAGAGGATGACGGGGATGGCGGGAAACCGCCGTTTGAGCACGCTGAGGATGTCACGGATGGCGGCGCCGGTCGCCGAAGTGACCACTCCGATGGCCCGCGGCAGCTGCGGGATGGGGCGTTTGCGGGCAGGCTCGAACAGGCCCTCCGCGGCCAGCTTCTGCTTGAGCTGCTCGAAAGCCCGGCGCAGGGCGCCGTCGCCGGCCTGTTCCAGGTAATCGGCCACCAGCTGATAATCGCCGCGGGGCTCGTACAGGCTGACCTGGGCCCGCACCAGCACCCGCATGCCGTTCTCCGGGCGGAAGCCGACCCCGCGGGCGGCGCCGCGAAACATGGCGCAGCGTACCTGGGCGTCGGCGTCCTTGAGGCTGAAATACCAGTGCCCGGAGGAGGGAAACGAGAGGTTGGAGATTTCGCCTTCCACCCAGACCGTGCCGAAATGGCTGGCAAGCAGCAGCCTCACCGAGCCGTTCAGCTCGGCCACGGTGTAGACGGTACGGCCGCGGTCGTCGGTGGTCACGGGTTACCCGCCGGTTATTCCGTCAGCGCCCGCTTGAAACGGTAAATGGCGCGGCGTCCCTGCTTGGTCGGCCGGCTTTCCGGCTCGATCTGCAGTTCCCGCTCCTCGCGCCGCCGCTCGATTTCCTCCTGGCGCCGGGCCAGGCTCTCGAGGGTTTCCCGATACAGCGCCACCGCTTCCTTGGCCGGCCGGCGCTGGGCATTCAGCGCGGTGACGGTGATGTCCCACAGATACTGGTCCTTGCTGATTTCGAGCCGGACACCCACGGCGATTTCCTTGCCGGGCTTGGCCCGCTGGCCGTTGACGTGGACCTTGCCGCCGTTGATGGCTTCGGTGGCCAGGGCGCGGGTCTTGAAAAACCGCGCCGCCCAAAGCCACTTGTCCAATCGCATGTGGCCCGAATCGATACCGGCCTCCTCCCGATGCGATCCGCCCCGCGTCATCCGCCCGGTGCGACGACGGCTCCGCCGCTTTCCTGCCAGCCCTTGAAACCGCCGGCCAGACTCACCGGTCCGGTGTAGCCGAGCTTCTGCAAGGCCTCCACCGCCAGCGCCGAGCGCCCGCCGGACAGACAGTACACCAGGATCTCGGCGCCCTGCTTGCCTTGGAAGGCCGGGTGGTTGCCGATCTGAAACTCCAGGACGCCGCGCGGGATGTTGACCGCCCCCGGCAGGCAGCCGCCGCCGTATTCCGCCGGTTCGCGGACGTCCAGCACCAGGGCCGTCCCGACCATGGCGCGGGCGGTGGCCGCATCCACCTCGCGAATATGCGTCTTGGCTTCCGCCACCAGGTCCATCGCCGTCATTGCCATTGGAATGTCCTCTTCATGTCGTCAGAAAGAAATCCGCGCCCACCGGAGTGCGGCTGAAGCCGCACCTGCGGAGCCCTAGCGGGCCGCCACCCGCAATTCCTTCGGCAGCGAGAACACCACTTTCTCCTCGATGCCGGCATTCTCGATGAATTCCCGTCCGCCCCATTCCCGCAACTGGGCGACCACTTCCTGCACCAGGATCTCCGGAGCCGAAGCGCCGGCGGTCACGCCGATGCGCTGGGCGCCCTCCACCCATTCGCGCTGAAGCTGGGTGGCGCTGTCGATCAGAAAGGCCCGCTTGCCGAGTTTGTCGGCGATCTCCCTCAGCCGGTTGGAGTTGGAACTGTTGGGCGAGCCCACCACCAGGATGACGTCGCAATGGTTGGCCAGCTTCTTGACCGCATCCTGGCGGTTCTGGGTGGCGTAGCAGATGTCGTCCTTCTTGGGCCCGATGATGTTGGGGAAGCGTGCCTTGAGCGCCACCACCACCGCCTCGGTGTCGTCGATGGACAAGGTGGTCTGGGTCACATAAGCCAGGTTGTCCGGGTTCTTGACCGGCAGCGCCGCCACGTCGGCGGGCGATTCCACCAGGTAGATGCCGCCGGCCGGATTGACGTACTGGCCCATGGTGCCCTCCACTTCCGGGTGGCCCCCATGGCCGATGAAAACGATCTCGCGGCCTTCGTGGGCGTGATGGTGGACTTCGATATGGACCTTGGTGACCAAGGGGCAGGTGGCATCGAATACCTGCAGCTGCCGTAGCTGGGCTTCCTGCTGAATCTCTTTGGAGACGCCGTGGGCGCTGAAGATCACGGTGGAACTCTGCGGCACCTCGCTCAGCTCTTCGACGAACACCGCGCCGCGCTGCCGCAGGCCATCCACCACGTAGCGGTTGTGGACCACCTCATGGCGTACGTAGATGGGTGCACCGAACACTTCGATGGCGCGTTCGACGATCTCGATGGCGCGGTCGACGCCGGCACAAAAGCCGCGGGGATTGGCGAGGATAATTTCCATGGAACCGACTCTGAATTGCTTAGTTGGATGGTGGGGCATTCTGGCACGGAGCCCCCCGGGGATCAACGCGTGTCCGCCCCCGGACCGCGCCACAATACTTCGCCACCGCCGGCGCGGGCCAGCACCCGTCCGGCCACGAACAGAAAATCCGACAGCCGGTTGATGAAGGCCAGGGCTTCCGGGCGCACCACGCTTTCCCGGCTCAAGGCCACCAGCAGCCGCTCGGCCCGCCGGCACACGGTACGGGCGACGTGGCAGGCGGCCGTAACGGGCGAGCCGCCCGGCAGAATGAATTCCTTCAACCTCGGCAGGGTCGCGTTGAACCGGTCGAGCTCCTGCTCCAGCCAATCGACATGATTCGACCCAATGACGCCCCGGCCCGGCAGGCTCAATTCGCCCCCCAGGTCGAACAGCAGGTGCTGGATTTCGGTAAAGGGCTGCGCCAATTCCGCCGTGACCCCCAGGGCGATCACCACGCCCAGCTGACTGTTCAGCTCGTCCAGCGTGCCGATCGCATCGAGCCGGAGCGAGTCTTTCGGGACCCGGCTCCCGTCTCCCAGCCCGGTCGTGCCGTCGTCGCCGGTGCGGGTGTAGATCTTCGATAGCCGATGCCCCATGGCGCCCCTCACAACAAACGGTCGTCGGCGACCACGATGCCGTCTTCGTCGGCGTACAGGTAGTGCCCGGAGCGGAAATTGACTCCGGCGAAGGTGATCAGCTGGTCCCGGTCGCCGCCACCGCGGACATGGGCATTCAAGGGATGGGTGTGGAGGGCACGGATGCCTATGGGCAGCTGGGCAATCTCCAGGGAATCGCGAATGCAGCCGTAGATGATCATGCCGCGCCAGCCGTTGTCGCAGGCGAGACGGGCCAGTTCCCCGCCCACCAGGGCGCAGCGGTGGGAGCCTCCGCCATCGACCACCAGCACCCGGTCGTCGACCTTCTCTTGGAGCACGCTGCGCAACAGCACGCTATCCTCGAACACCTTGACGGTGGTGATCCGCCCCGAGAAGGATTTGACGCCACCGAAGGCATGGAAGGTCGGTTCTGCAATTTGCAGATGCTGCTTACCGGCGAACTCGTCGCACAACGCGGGAGTCGTGAATCTCATGGGTGCCGTTGTCTGGGTGAAGGGCGGCCATGATAGCGCAATCCCGCGGGAAACCGCAGGCTCAGCCGGCGGTGACGGCAAACCGCCGCCGCTACGACCCCGATTGGGCGGCGGATTCGCCGGCCCAGCGGGCGGGTGACCCAGGTGGCGCGACGTTATCCCCAGCCACGGTGGAAAAGCCTGTGAAAAAACCTTGGCCAGGTGCGCTAAGCGCTTGCCGGTCATCGCATGAAGCCCGATTGATCAGAGCCCGTCCAGTTCGCGCGAGCGAGTACCCGGGCCAAGACGCAAAAAAACCTCCCGCCGGCATTGCACCGACGGGAGGTTTTGGGTGGGGCTCAGCGGCGCGGATTAGTCGTCGCTACGCGATTTGCGCTTCTTCTTCCGCGACTTGGTGGTGGTACCGTCGTCGGTCGTGGTGGTGGTGGTCGACGATGTGGTCTTGGACGTGTCGTCGGAGGACTCCGACGAATCATCGCCGTCGCCATCGTCATCGTCGTCTGCCGAGCAGGACTCCGGCGCGCGGTCCACCATCCGGGTGGCGGTCAGGCCGTCGATGCCGGCGGTGATGGAGCAAGGCGCAGCCTTGAGACGCTTGGTCAAACTCCAGGTCTTGCGCTTGCTCACCTTGGCGGTACCGATGACGGCACCGGTGCCGGTGTCGGTGATGGTCACCAGCTTGCCGGCGACCTTGACGCCCTTGGGTGCCGCGACCGTACCGGCGGCGCTCAGGGTCTTGGTCCGCTTGGCCCAGCTGGCGCGGCTCACGTTGACGGCGGTAATGCCGGTGCCGCCGGACGACGGATCCTTCACCGTGATGGTGACCGAAACCGACGCGCTCTTGGAGGTGACCGTCGCATCGGCCGGATCGTCGGTCGCGGTGAAGGTGACCTTGACCGTGCCGGCCGCCGTCGGGGTCCAGTCGAAGCTGCCGGTCCAGGCGCTCTCGGCCGAATCGAAGCTGCTGGCGATGGGCGTGCTGGCGCCACCGTCGATGCTGTAGCTCAGCGCGACGTCGTCACCGTTCTTGTCGGTAGCCGCCACCGGTATCTGCAGCGCGGTTCCGACGGTCGCCGTGTAGCTGCCGCCGTCGACCGGCTTGGTGACGACCGGAGCATCGTTGCTGCCGCCGGATGTGGGGGCATCGACGGTGATCTTGACGTTGGCTGCCGCGCCGGCGAGTCCCTGACTGTCGGTCGGGGTGAAGGTGACCGTATAGCTGCCCGCCACCGACGGACTCCAGTTGAAGGTCCGGGTGGCATCGTCATAGGAGGCTCCGCTCGGCAGGCCGGAAGCCGCAACGGTGACGGTATCGCCATCCGGATCGCTGGCCGTCAGGGTGAAACTCACTGCGGCCGGCTCGACCACGGCCGCCGGGTTGCTCACGCTGATGCTGGGCGCCTGGTTGGTGGGCGGCGGCGGGGTGATGGTGCAGCTGCCGTTGGCACCGAACACGCCGGTGCCGCAGGCCTTGATGGCGTCGATCCAGGTCTGGTCGGACGAGCCCTTGGAGGCCAGCGATTGAATGTGCGAATAGAGATCGCCATAGCTCAAGCTGCTGCCACTATGGCAATCCGTGCAGGTACCGGCGCCGGCGCCGGTCATGATGGCCTGTTTGGCGAACAGCTCGGCACTGGCACCGGCCGCCGCCAGGGCGACGGCTACGGTAGCCACGGTCGACTTGATGGAACGTTGCATAGAAATTCCTCGGGTTGTTGCTCTAACCGATCCCGGTCTCCAGGCATAGCCGGAGGCAGGGCGCCTTAGAGTTGCCTTGACTGGCAATCTCTCGCTTCGAGCATTACCAAGGACCGTGCCAACACTCCTAACACCGCGGAATCAGCGGTCTTCACCACAAGCAGCCGGCCAAGCCGACACCTTTTGTGTCGCTTCGATGGGACAAACCCGGGGTCCCGTCCCGTGTGCAACGTCTTGACCGCAACGCTAAAAAACCAGGTTCCCAGGCGTCCGCCGTGATTTTTCTGTCGGTTAGCGCGCACAGATAGAACCAATTCGCAATTGTGAGGGATAAACAATAGGTGTTTTTTCGCCGACAACCGTCGCCGATCCAATACAGCCCCCGTCCGCCCCACCGGCCGGACCGAACCAGCACCGCAAACCGCTGCGACCGGCTTCACGATCCCTGCGAGTTCGCTGGTCTCCGGTGGCGACCCTGCTCCGACTACGTCGGTTGCGCCGCACCCCGCCAAGGCCGGCATGCTTTCCATGGCCGCCTAAACTCCTTGGAGGTGGACATCGCCCGTTCGAGGGATTGCCCGATCCTCGCCTGCGCCGCATCTGCGGGGAATCCGCTCGGGCGATCGCCACCAGAATCCGGCGGACCGCCGGGTTATGATCGTCCGACGACAGAGGAGGACAGCCGTGAACCGAATGTGCGTGGTGGTGTTGGCCGGCCTGTGGATGACGGTGGCCGCGCAGGCATCGGCGTCGGGACGGGAGACACCGGCGGCGCCGGTCTACAGCTTTGGCGTCGTCCCTCAGTTCGAGCAGCGCAAGCTCTACTCCACCTGGAAGCCCATCGTGGACGATCTGGAAAAGCGCACGGGGCTTCGTTTCAACCTGGTGACGACCCTGAGAATCCAGGACTTCGAGAAGGCGTTTTCCCAGGGAGAATTCGATTTCGTCTATGTGAACCCCTATCACGTCGTGCAACTGCACGACACCCAGGCCTACGTTCCGCTGGCGGCCGATCAAATACCCCTGCGCGGGATCCTCGTGGTGCGCAGGGACGGTCCGATCAAGACACCGGCCAAACTGGACGGCAAGACCGTCGCCTTCCCGTCGGCCAACGCCTTGGGCTCGTCGCTGATGGTTCGCTCCGACCTCGATCAGATTCATCACGTGAAGGTGGAACCGCTCTACGTCAAGACTCACAGTTCCGTCTATCTGCACGTCGCCAAGGATCTGGCCGCCGCCGGCGGGGGCGTCGAAAAGACCCTGCAGGAACAGGACGACGCCCTGCGCTCGCAACTGCAGGTGATCTATACGACGCGTCCCTGCCCGTCGCATCCCATCGCCGCCCATCCGAGAGTTCCGCCCGCGGTGCGGGAGGAAGTACGCAAGGCCTTGTTCGCCATGGGCGAAAGCCGGGAAGGCAAGGACCTGCTGCGGAAAGTTCCGATCCGGCAATTGGTTCCCGTCAGCTATGGCGACTACGCCGTGATGCTGGGCTGGGGCCTGGACCGATACTGGCAGGCCCTCGACGAGAAGGACTGACGGTTCATGAAGCTCAGGGCCAAGGTCCTCCTTCCGCTCGCCCTGTTCGGCGCCCTGCTGGCGGCATATCTCTACGGCTATTGGATGCCGCAATCGCTGGAGCGGCTCGGGAGCGAGCATCGGGCCGCCACCGAACGCCACCTGGACAGTGTCGCCGAGGGGCTGATACCGCTGCTGCTCGGACACCAGCTCGACACGGTCTACGAAAACCTCGACGCACTGCGTCACAAGAACCGCGACTGGGTCGGCGTCGCGCTCAGCGACTCCCGGGGCCGGCCGATCTATCCATTGACGGCCATCGCGCGGCCGGCGCCGGATGGCGAAGGTGAGCGAAAGATCCTGGCGCGACGCATCGAATACCTCGGCCAAGACCTGGGCACGCTCACCGTCACGGTGGACTTCGCGCCGGCGCTGGCCTTGGCGGAGGCGCGTCAGCGGGAGTTGGCGGCCGTCGTGCTGGCCATCATCGCCGCCTATTTCCTGAGCGCCGGATATGTGCTGGAGCGGGTCGTCGTCAAACCGGTCCGGGTTCTCGGCAAAGCGGCAGCGGCGCTGGCGCAAAACCGCTTCGAGGGCCGCCTGGTCAAGCGGGGCCATGACGAGGTCGGCGACCTGGTGGACCGCTTTGCCGAAATGCGTGAGGCGATTCGCGGCTACCAGACGGAACTGCTGGAGCGCAGCGAGGTGCTGAGAAAGAGCGAGCAGGGACTCGCCGAAGCGCAACGCATGGCGCACGTGGGCAGCTGGGAGCTGGACCCCGAAACCCATGAACTGGTTGGCTCGAACGAGTTCTACCGCATCCTCGGACTGGCTCCGCAACACGGCGGCGCCAACGCCGAGACGCTGGCGGCGGCAGTCCATCCGGCCGACCGGGAGGAAGTGATCGCCGCCCACACCAGAGTCGCGCAGCTGGCCACCGGCTGCGACATCGGCTATCGCATCGTGCGGCCGCCGGACCGGGAAATCCGCCACATCCGTGAAATCTGCGAGCCCGTTGTGGATGGCGCGGGCAAACTCGCGGGCATCCGCGGCGCGATCCACGACATGACCGAGATCAGGCGCGCCGAGACCGAAACGGCCCGGGCCAGCCGTGCGCTGCGCATACTCAGCGATTCCAACCAATCCTTGGTGCGGATACAGGACGAGGCGACACTGCTGAGCGAGGTCTGCCGGATCGCCGTCGAAGTCGGCGGCTATCGCATGGCCAGCGTCGCCTATGCCGAAGCCGACCCGGCCAAGACGCTGCGGGTGGTGGCCCGCGCCGGCTTCGAGGCGGGCTATTTCGAGTCGGTCCGGCTCTCCTGGGGCGACAACGAACAGGGCCGCGGCCCTGGCGGAACCGCAGTGCGCACCGGCAAACCCTGTCTGGTGCGCGACATCCACACCGACCCGGCCTTCGAACCCTGGCGCGGCGAAGCCCTGCGGCGCGGCTACCAGGCCGTCGTCGCCCTGCCCCTGGTCGGCGACGGGCGGGCTTTCGGCGTGCTGGGCATCTATGCCGCCGAGGCAGACGCCTTCGACGACAAGGAAGTCCAAATCCTCAACGATCTGGCGGGGGACCTGGCGTTCGGCATCGGCGCGCTACGGGTTCAGGCCGAACACCGGCGCGCCGAGGAAGAGATACGCACGCTGAACCAGGAACTGGAAGCCCGTGTGGCGGAACGCACCGCCCAACTGGAAGCCACCAACAAGGAATTGGAGGCCTTCGCCTATTCCGTGTCCCATGACCTGCGGGCGCCGCTGCGGCACATCAACGGATTCGTCGGCATGCTGAAGCGAAACAGCGCCGCAACCCTCGATGACCAAAGCCTGCATTACCTGGATACCATCTCCGGGGCGGCCGATCGCATGGGGACCCTGATCGACGACTTGCTGTCGTTCTCGCGTATGGGACGTGCCGAAATGACGCGGATGCCGGTGGATATCGGCGCCTTGGTGGAGGACGTGATCCGCGAGATGGAACCCGATATCCAGGGCAGAACCATCGACTGGCGCATCGGGCCGCTGCCCGTGGTCTCCGGGGACCGCGCGCTGCTGCGCACCGTGCTGGTCAACCTCGTCTCCAACGCGCTCAAATTCACCCGGTCGCGGCAACCCGCGGAAATCGAGATCGGCTGCCTGCGGGAGAGGGAGGGGGAAATCACCGTCTACGTCCGCGACAACGGCGTCGGTTTCGACATGCAGTATGTCGGCAAGCTGTTCGGCGTGTTCCAGCGCCTCCACAGCACCAGCGACTTCGACGGCACCGGCATCGGCCTGGCCAACGTGCGCCGGGTCATCAGCCGGCACGGCGGCAGGGCCTGGGCGGAAGGCCGGGTGAAGGGCGGCGCGACCTTTTACTTCTCGCTGCCGCATAGGGACCCGAAAGCCACCGCGAGTTGAGACCCGCGACCGGGCTGGCGGCATCTGCAGAACGCCATCGGCCCGGTCACTCCGCAGCCTGCTCTATCGGCCGGCCGCTCATGGCGCATCCCGGTAGAACAGGTTGTAGGCCTCGAAGGGGATCATGCGGCCATCCGGCTGGACCATGTGCACGCAGGATTTTTTCAATGCCCGCAGGTCCAGATTGGCGGCATCCATGAACTGGACGATGAGCACCCGGAACACGTTGCGGTAATCCAGGGCTGCCGGCGCATCGATCCGGGGCAGACAGCACAGCAGCTCGGACAAACAATGGGCTTGCTGCTGCGGTCCCAGGGCGGTGGAGAACAGCCGCAGCAGGGTCTGCTTGAGCCTGGGATCGCGCTCGAAGGTGATGGTGTTGGCGGCACCGCCCACCAGGATGTCCCGGTCCAGGTAGCGGGTCAGCGGGAACACCTGGCCGTCCAGCTTGAGAGCGTAGGCCATGACCAGGGTGTCCGGGTTGCAGGGCACCGGCACCACGTCTTGCAGGCTGAACAGGCCCGACTGTTCGGCGATGGCGCGGCGGATTTCGCTGACCGTCAACCGATGCCGCTCGCCGTCGAAACCTTGGTTGCGGCCGGCATCCTCGATGGGCTGGAGGGTGATGCCGCGCACGCAAGGCTGGCCGAGTCCATGGCGGATCAAGGCACCGATCTCGCCGTCGTTGAGCCCCTTGCGCAGGGTGACCACCAGGCTGGTGGAAACACCGGCCGCGTTGAGCCGTTCCAGCGCCCGCTGGTGGATACGCGCCAAATCCGCTCCCCGCAGCTGGCGAAGTACCCCGTCATCCAGCGAATCGAACTGGAGATAGACCTCCAAACCCGGACCGAAGTCCGCCAGCCGCCGGGCGAAATCGGGATCGCGCGCCAGTTCGATGCCGTTGGTGTTGACCATCAGGTGGCGGATGGGCCGCCGCCGCGCTGCGGCGAGGATATCGAAGAACTGCGGATGCAGGGTCGGTTCGCCTCCGGAAATCTGCAGCACATCGGGCTCGCCCTCCGCGGCGACCACCGCGTCGAGCATGAGCTCCACCTCGTCCAGGCTGCGGCAGCCGGGCCGCTCCGGCCCGGAGCCGGCATAGCAGACCGGACAGCGCAGATTGCAGTGGTCGGTGATCTCCAGCACGGTGACGCAGGAATGCTGCATGTGGTCGGGGCACAGCCCGCAGTCCCAGGGGCAGCCTCGCGTCATTCTCGTGGCGAAGCGCTGGGGCAGTTCCGGCGGCTTGATCCACAGCTCCCGGCACTGCCGGTAATACTCGGCGTCGTCGGCGATCAGCACCCGCTCGAAACCGTGCTCGGGACACCACTTTTCCATGTACACCCGCTCGTCCTTGATGAGGATCTTGGCCTCCACCCGCTGCCGGCAGGCGGAACAGATCGAGGCGGTGGTGTCGTAGAACAGATAGGGGCGGGTCTTGCGTCTCACGGCAGGCGTCTCCATTGGCGGACGGTCAACGGCCCGTAACCGGCCAGGGCCAGGGCGCACACCCATTGAATGCCGGACAGCCCGAGGGGGTAGGCGTAAGGCACCGGCTTCAAGCCGTCGATGAGCAAACGCCACAGCAGATAGGCCGACAGCATCAGCTTGAACAGCAGGCCGGACTGGGTGGCACATCGCTCCCGCAGGCGCAGGAGGAACAGCCAGAGCGCCGCGGCGAATGCGATTTCATAGAACTGGGTGGGATGGCGCGGCAGCCCGTCGCCGAAGTCGAAAGCCCAGGGCAGCGCCGTGACCACTCCGTAAGTGTCGTCATGCAGGCCGGCCAGGAAGCAGCCGAGCCGCCCGACCATCAAGCCCAGCAGGATGGGGAAGACGAAACGATCGCCGGTGGATAGGCGCAAGCCCGCCAATTTCTTGGCGATCTCCACGCCGATCAGGCCACCCAGCAGACCGCCGACCATGGACTGGCCACCGCCCATGAATACCGCCAGGCCGCCCTGCGCCGGCCACAGCCGGGGCATTTCCAGCCAGAACACCGCCTTGTTGCCCAGCCCGGCTCCCAGCAGACAACCGGCCAGCACGGCGAAATCGCTCCCTGCCAGCAACGATCCGCCACCGTCCCGCCGCCTCAGGACCCGGTAGTAATACGCCCCCGCCCCCAGACCCAGCCATTCAAGGGCGGCGTGCACGGCCACCGCCGTGGGGGCGTCTGCGATCATGCCGCGAAACCCGACCCACCCTGCCCTCGGCCGGGCCGCTTGGGAAAGAAGGCCCGCAGCATCTTCCAGGTCCCCCAGCCGAACAAGGCCATCAGGCCAAACCCGCCCAGGGTCAAGCCGACGATGGCCCATTCGATCCGGCTGCTGTCGAAGGTGACCGCCACGCCGAGGGCCCCGCAGGCACCCCAGCCGAGGGTGATGACGGCGAAGGTCAACAGCAGCAGAATTTTGCAAAGGGTGATGAGCAGGTCCATGGTGTCGTTCCGGACGATGACGCGAATCGCACGATGCGCATAAAGGCACAGGGGCCAGGATACCTTGTTGGCTCTGGAAAAAGGGCCGGATTACTTTAATTTCATGGAATTCAACCTGACTCCTTTCCCTTCGGTTCCAGCCACCGCCGGCCCTGATGGTGCCGGCGGTGGGGACCCAGCCTGTGGCCACAGGAATGGGGCACGAAGACCTGCTTCTCGCAAGTTGCAGCGCCTTGCGTCTTGCGACAAGCCTTCATATCCTCCGCTGCCAGACGGATCCGTTTTAGGAGGCACGAGTGACCATCACCTACAGCAAACGTAGTTTCAACTTAGAGGGGCCTACAGGGCCGAAAGAGCGGCCCAATCCGAAACCGATCACCATATGCTGTGAAGGTCAGATTGTCGTCTCGACCAAGGGGGATACGTCCATCTACACAGGGGGATTCGCCAACTGCCTGGGTGTGGCGATTGCCACGCCCGACAACGCAGGGGGGCTGGTCGCGCACGTCAAGCAGATGGGCAAGAAACCTGACATCGATGCGAGTGACGAAGACTACATGACAACTTTTTGCCGAGCCATCGTCGCCCGTGCGGTCGAGGTCTTGAACACGCAGAAACTCTACGTGGCGCTATACAAGGGCGACACGGGCGGCGTCACCTGGAGCCTCGGCCTAAAGGACGATGACAGGGTGCTGGACGTGCTCGACCTGCGAGCGCGCAGTTATGAGGGCGGCGGCGGCGCCGATCTGCTCTTCGACACGAGGAAGAAGAAGCTTTATATCCCCGCTGGTCTGAGCCGGGAGCAGGGGGAAACTGCTGCCGATTGGACGGATACCTACAACATTCCCATGGGCGAGGTGGCGATCGATTTGGCTAGACGGCCGATGAAGGTGTTCCACGTGGCGTAGGCGTCTGCACGAGTCCGGCTTAGCCACGGCGAACGGCTTTCCTGCCTGCGACTTCCCAAGTCCGCCTGCCATATGGAACCATTAACGTTGGGAGGATTCATGGCGCTCCGTAGACCAACGCTCGACGAAATCAGACTCTTGGGTTTTTTGATCGATAAAGCTGAAGGTTTCGCTGTTCCACGAGACTGGCCAGCGAGGTTTATGGTTGCCGCGATGAACGATGAAGGTATGGGCAGTTTGCGATTATTTCCAGACGGATTGGATGCTTCGGATCGAAGATTTGGTAGACAGGCTAGTGAGTGTCAGTTTACAGATGAAGACGGGGTAGAAATCATTGCGTCTCTAAATCTCGATCAATTTGGTAACCTCTATGAACTCGATATTTGGAAAACAAATTTTGAGAAATTAATCCGAATTCCAACAGACTGGGGGTAACGATTCACCCTCCTACTGCCAGTATAAGGGGTCAGGAATCGTCAAGGTTATGGGACAGTTGTCGAATGCCGACCGTGAAACATTGGGCAAACTGCTTCAAGGCATTCTGGGCAAGTAATGCGATGACGCCCGCACAAGGCGGGCGTTATCAGAGGACATCAAGTTGACCGAGACCGCAAGGTCTCCAGCTGGAACCGATAGCCTCAAGCTTCGCCAGCTACAAGGCGCGCAACAGCAGCGTGTCCCACGGCGTGCTGTGCCTAACGGCGCTCCCGGCGCCGCACGGCCGCACTTGCGGGACGGTTATTGCCTTCGGCGCCCCAGCCGCCCCCGCTCGACTCATCCAAGTGACAGTAAAACCGTCACTTGGATTCGCTCGCAGATGACTCTACGGCCTGTTCGGGATGCCTTGCAGGTTCCCTACGGATGCAGATAGAGCCTGCACCCTCCGGGAACCCGCCCGGCCCTGGGCCTTCTGGGGGGCATGGAAAACATCCCGCTCTTGGCTCTTCGAGCCTCGAGCTTTGTTTTCCAGCGCCGCACGGGCTTCAATGGGGAAGACTACCCGGAAGTCGTGTTCGACGTATGACCATTCAGGCGGAGCCTCCGCTGCATCCGGTTTGGCTCTCTCCGACCAATCGGCAAGCGCCATTTGCAATATCTCCAGATAGGCACGGCACTCTGGTGGGTTGTCCCGCAAAGGGATATCGCTGTGTACGATCATCACTTTCTTGTTAGCTATCCAGCTGAAATCACGCAGGCAGTCCAGCAGCGCATCCCAGTTGCTACCAAGTAGTCTGGGAATTGACCGGCATTAGCCAATGTCGCAAGTAGTTCCTCTTTCGAGCGGATTCCAAGAGGTATCCGCAACACAAAGTCCTCTTGCTCATGGCCGGTGAGCGTTCGCCCTGCATTCGAGAGACCGGAAACGTCATTAAACGGTTGAACAGCGGCTTTGAACAACGGGTTCTGATTTCCTAACCCCTTTGCGACTATAAATCAAGCTATTCACAGGCTATTAAACTGTCTTTTGCTTCCTTCAATATTGCTTCAAAGTCGTTGAGCGAAAATTTCATAAGGACTTCGCTGGGCAAAACGTAAATATCACTTAGGAATTCAATTTCTAGATGTTCATTACCTAATTCTTTGCTGATTTGGCATAAGCGCTGTTTTCTAAAAAATATTTCAACCATTAAATGGTCTCGGTTTATGTCACTAACAAAGTCAATGGCGAAGTCATTCATAACTTAAAAGGGGTGTCCATGTGAGTGCTGTAATCCATACTGGTTGTGGTCGAGACCGGGTAATTCGGTTCCAGAATCGCAAGATATTGTGATGCCAGCACTCACATGGATAGCCCTTTAACTTAATTCCTACCGCTTAGGATCCAAAAATCCAGATACTGAACCATCTGCATTAAAATGAATTCCCTGTCCGCTTGGTAGTCGATATTCAAAGCCACCACGTGAAAGCTCGGTCCGAGCAGTGGCAGAGTTGGTTAACGCGATAAGGTGCGCTTATAGGATGCTGCCGAGGAACGAGGCGCATCGATCGCGACCGGCAGCCCGCTCCGATTAGCGGAAGCGTAATCGGAGGAATGTCATTGCTTCATTCCCCGGATAATCGCTGATTGACGTCGTCCGCACTGAGCTGTCTTCGCTTGTGCAAGACGGCAAGGATGAAGACGTTGTTTTGGCGGGTGTGGTAGAGGATGCGCCAACTGTGGGCGCTGATTTCCCGCAGGCTGTCTTCGTTGACTTCGGGGATGGCCTTGCCCAGGTAGGGAAGGCCGTCCAGGGTATCGGCCTTGCGGACGATTCCCTGGCGACGGACTTGGCGTTGAGCGGCGCGTCCCTGGCGATGTCATCGTGGATGGCTTTGAGATCGGCGCGGGCGCTGGGCGTCCAGATCACCACTGCTCGATCTCGCGCCCGATCTCCTCGGCGGGAATTCCCTTTCCTTCCTCCACGTCCTTCAGTCCATGGTGAATCTTGTTGAGCACATGGAGCCGGTAAACGATCTCCTCGAAATCCACGTTGTCCGGCAGCCGCCGGATGGCTTCCAGGGCTTCCTGTTTGGCGTTTTGCGTCAGCATAGTTGTTTCCTCCTTTAGGGTCATGGGATGTGCTTCTCGAAGGGAAGCGCATCGATCGCGAGAGCTCCGAAGGTTGGGCATATCATTTCGTCCCAACATTCATCCCTTTCAATACCTGTCCTTTGAAATAACAAACCCCGCCTTTGCGGGTCAAACCCAACCGCGCCCGATGGCCATCCGCCAATAGCGATCCCAGATCGCTGACCCGCACAACTCCATTAGCACTCGATTCGGCATCAGCACCCGCGTCGGCGTCCCGATCTCCGGCTTCGAACTCACCGGTGGCGATTTCGGCATCGGTGCGTCGGGGGATAAATCAGGCAGGTCCGGGTGCGTCATGCGTGGAGCCCCGAGAATCGAGGGCAACTGCCGAGGATTTTAACCCCTGGCTCGGCATCCACCCTGCCGAGGTCTTTACACCGCCTTTCACGCCGCCTTGCCCCGGCACAGCCGGCTGACCGACTCGAAGCGGTAACCGTCGATCAGTTCGCCCAGCACCACAGCCTCGACGGGATGGTTGCACCGCAGCCGCTCCAGCAGATTGCGCGAGGCCTCCAGGTCCAACAAGTCCGCGGCGGCCGCCAGATCGCGCCGCAGAGTATCCGGTACCCCCGACAGATCGATGCCGTCGGGAACCGGGGTTGCCCGATCGGCGGTTCCTTCGTTCTCGGGCGCCTCGGGCAACACGGAAAAATCCAATGCCGGCAAGGGAATGGCGAAGGCGAAGGTGGTGCCCTTGCCGATGACGCTGCGCACCGTCAGCTCGCCCCCCATGAGACGGACGAATTCACGGCTGATGGACAACCCCAGGCCCACCCCTTCTCCCGTCTCCACCCCGGCCCTGGTCTGGTAGAACGGCTGGAAGATCCTCTCCAGCTCCGCCGAGGCGATACCCGCCCCGGTATCCATGACTTCGAACAGGACCCGGTCGGCCAGGGGCGAGACCGTCAGTTGCACCTGCCCGAGCTCGGTGTACTTGACGGCGTTGCCGAGCAGGTTCACGAGCACTTGGCGCAGATGGACCGCGTCGCCGGTCACCACGCCGGCCACGGCAGGGGCCACCGTCACGCTCAAATCGAGCTTTTTGGCTTCGGCGCGAACCCGGATGATCTCTCCTACCGTCGTCACCAGATCATCCAGACCGAAGGCTTCGGTCACGGATTGGATGCGGCCGGCTTCGACCCGAGCCAGTTCCAGCACATTGTCGATCAGGGCGAGCAGATGTTCGGCAGACCGGTAGACGACCTGAAGCTGGCCGCGGTTTTCCTCGCCGATGGCCGGGTCATAGCTGATCAACTGGGTGAACCCCAGAATGGCGTTGAGCGGCGTCCGCAGTTCGTGGGACATGTTGGCGAGGAACACGCTCTTGGCCCGATTGGCCGATTCGGCGGCTTCCCGTGCTCGGGTGATCGCTGCCTCGCGCTGGCACTGAACGGTATCGTCGAAGTACATGCCGAACACCCGCAACGGCGCCCCCTCGGGCGACCGCTCGATCGCCCCTACCGCCCGCACATGGCGCAACTCCGGGCCGAGCGGAACACGATGGCTCAACTCGAAGGTGCGGATCCCCAAATCGGCCAGGGCGGTCGCGAAGGAGGACTCGGCCACGGCCTGATCGTCATGGTGAACCCGGACCCACCAGTCCTCCAGCCGGCCATGGAAGCGTCTCACACCGGCTCCGAAGATCTCCCGCGCACGTTCGTCCCAGCTCAAACGGCCCGATGACGGGTCGTAGACGAAGGTTCCGGTTTCCGCCCCCCGCAACGCCAGACGCAGATGGCCCTCCTTGCGCGCCAGCCGGCCGCACATGTCGTTGAGGGCGGCAACCAGCATGCCGATTTCGTCCTGGTGCGGATAGTCCGGCAGCGCGGCCGGCGACGTATCCGCCGACAGGGTCAGCTTCGACACTGCCGTGGAAAGTTCCGTCAGTGGGCGCGACAGCTTCCAGCTGATGACCAGGTAGAAGATCAACCACAGGCCGGCGGTCTTGATCAGGGAATTCACCAGGATGACCACGAAGCTGTACGCGACCCGATCGAGGGCCACCCCCCGGTCGGAGTAAAGCACCAACCGCCCCAAGGGCCTGGCCGCCTGATTATCGGCCAGGGGCGAACTGCGCAGTGGCACTTCATGGGACTGGAACGACGCCCAGCCGGGATAGTCTTCGTGCGCATCCGACGAGGGAATCGTGCCCTGCCGGGCGACGGTCTCGCCCCGGCCGTTTTCGATCCGGACCCCGGTAACGATGGCGGTTTGGGAGATACCCTGGGCCAAAGACTCCAGCAAGAGCCGGTCGTAAGTCCACATGGCATCGGAAACGCCCGGTGCAAACGAACGGCCCAGGGCCACCAGGTCGGAGGCGATGGTCGCACGGATCGAGGCATATTCGAGGCCCAACTGGACTCCGGTCACCAGGATGGCCAGCAGCAAATACCAGCCGAACACCCATTTGAACAAGCGCCCGACCAAGCTGTTCCAGCGCATGGCACTCCCCTAGGGCGAATTCCGGAGCATCTGCGGGTAGAACCGGCGCACCCGCTCCCGGTCCTCCGGCGGATACCAGCGTTCGGAGTAAGCACGGTATTCCGGCTGCCCCCGCACGCCGTGCATGATGGCGTTGACCTTGCCGATGACGGCGTTACCCCAGGCGCTTCCGGTACAGGCGACGTGGGTAAACAGATAGGGCGGCGTACCGGCTATGGCTCGATTTCCGAGCCGCCCGTTCGCCCCGAAGCGGTCCGCCAGAAATGCCGCCTCATGGGAAAACAGCAGCAGATAATGGATGTCGCCGTCCAGCAGCATCTGGAACAGCTGGGTCGTTTCCAGCGCACGGGAAAGCAGGTTGGGATTGCCGCGATGGCCTTCGATGGCCTGATCGATGTTGGGCGCATAAGAGCGTCCCGGAACCACCGCCCCGATCACGCTGCGACGATCGAACAAGCCGTTCAGATCGATGGGGTCGTCGGCGCCGAACAGCTCCGCTCGATCCTTCAGAAAGACCACGCGATTGTCCAGATGGGTCAGCATCGGCTGCGACAGGGCGAGTTTGAGGGCCAGGGCCGGCGCACGGAATATGCCCGGGGTGCAGATGTTGGTGCCGGCCATGAATTCTTCCTTGCGGCGGGCGAAGCTCATGGGCACGACCTTGTGATCGAACTCCGGCAGCTTGTCGATCAGCACCTGGAGTTCGCCGTCGAAGCTGCCGCTGCCCCGATGGGGGCCTTCCAGAATCTGAAAAGGCGGAAAATGCAGGACCGCCCAGGTCAAGGTGTCCCTGGCCACACACAGGTCCGCAAACCCCAGCGCGTACACTCCCGCGCAGGCGAGCAAACCGGTCCGCTTCAGGAATCGCAACATTGGCGCCGTCTCGGTGTGAAGCCACTGCCATTCACCCCTGACTATAGAACCGCAGGGCCTTGAATTCCAATTCAGGCGGCTTCCGCCGAGGCATTCCCAGCCGGTCATTCCACCCGAAACGGCGAATGCCGCGCCAACTCTTCCATGTAATGGGACACGCCCTGTTTCTCCCGCGCCAGGAATGCCGCGATCAGGGGACGGAAACGCGCATCGGCGATCCAATGGGCGGACCAGGTCGCGCAAGGGAGGAAACCGCGGCTGATCTTGTGTTCGCCCTGAGCGCCCGGCTCGAACCGCTGCAAGCCGCGCTCCAGGCAGAAGTCCAGCCCCTGATAGTAACAAGCCTCGAAATGCAGGCCGGGCCGATCCTCCAAGGCTCCCCAATAGCGCCCGTACAGGGTCTTACTGCCCACCAGGAACAACGCGGATGCGACCGGGCTCCCCGCCCTTTCGGCGATGACCAGCATGACCGATTCCCCCATGGAGCGGCCCAGATGCCGGAAAAACTCGAAGGTCAAGGCCGGATAGTTGCCGTGGCGCAGAAAGGTGTCCCGGTAGCAGCGGAAGAAGAACCGCAAGTCGGCATCGGACGCTTGGTCGCCCATGACCCGCCGGCACGCCAACCCGGCCTCGGCCACCGTCCGCCGCTCCTTGCGAATCTGCTTGCGGCGCCGGCTCGACATGGCCTCCAGATAGCTCTCGAAATCGCTCCAGCCGCGGTTGTGCCAATGGAATTGGTAGCCCTTGCGCAGCATCAATCGGGGCGACTGCAGCAGTGTCCCGTCGGTGGGGAACAGCCAGTGACACGACGACAGGCCCAGCTCCTGCGCCTGCTCGATGACCGCATCGATGCAGAACCCGGCCAATTCGGCATCGTCGCAGCCAGGCGCCAGCAAAAGCCTGGGCCCGGTAGCCGGCGTGAACGGAGCCGCCGCAACCAGCTTCGGATAGTATTCCAGGCCGGCTTCCTGATAGGCGTGGGCCCAGCCATGGTCGAACACGAACTCGCCGAAGGAATTGAACTTGAGATAAAGCGGAACAGCCGCGCGCAATTCTCCGCCGCGCTCCACCACCAGATGGTGCGGCAGCCAGCCGACCGTCTCGCCCAGGCAGCCGTGTTCCTCCAGGCCCCCCAGGAATTCATGGCGCAAATAAGGGAAGTCGGCGCCGACACAACGGTTCCAGGCATCCGCTTCCACCTCCGACAAACTCGCCACCGCACGCGCCGTCAGAGGCACCACGGGGCTGCCGATTCCAGACCGTCCGCTCATCGCGAAATCATCCCGCGAACTCACGAGGCGCCGATCCCCGGCCTACTCCGCCGCGGCCAATGGCCGCTCGAGTGATCGCGGTCACAGATCCCCCAAAAAGTTCCGCCGAACTGCGAAATTCCATTACCATTAGGCCCCAATGGAAATAGGCCACCATCTCCCCGGCGCAAACCGCGCCAAGAGTTTCGGTGGCCGAACCGGGACACTGCCGTCCCGGCCTGCACGCCGGTTCGATACCGGCGTCGCCGTGTCTGGCGCACGCATCATCCTACCTCATGGAAACGCTGAATGAACCATCCTGGATTGTTCAGCAGCGGCTGCCTGGACACGGCAACCCAGCGTTCTTCACTTTGGCCACGGAGTACCCAAGCGCATGAAGATGCCGATCCGGCTGTTTTTCCTGGCGATGCTCGGCATCGGCGGTTCCGTCCCGCAGGCCTTCGCGGCTTCCGCCTGCACCGTTGATTACGACGTCACGGTCCAGGATGCCACCAGTTTCACCGCCAAGGTCACCGTCACCAACATGCGCAAGGGGCTGAAGTCCTGGGCGGTGCGCTGGAGAATGCCCGCTGCCCAGCACATCACCGGGCTTAGGGACGGTGCGCTGGTGCAACGCAAGGCCAAGGTCCTGGTGAAGGGGTTGGCGGGCAACCGCAAACTGGCGAAGAACGGCAGCGTGGTGTTCGAGTTCGACGCCAGCCATGGGGGCACCAACCCGCCGCCCACCCGGATCAGCTTGAACGGACGCGCATGCACCATCCAGTCCAGCACCCCCGACGACAACGGTGGAATGACCCCCTCCGCCCAGAACGGCCAAGCGATTTATTCCGCGCAATGCGCCAGTTGCCACGACGGCGCCGCCGCACCGGCACCTGAGGCCTGGAGCCACCCCCTCACCAAGGCGGTGATCCAGACCGGGCTTGCGACGTCCCCGCTGATGGCCAACATTTCCCTGTCGAACCAGGACCTGGCCGACCTGGCCTGCGCTCTGGACAACAGCCAGTGCGGCGCCGCGACGCCGAACCCGGCCGCCGCCGGCTGCGAAGCGAATTATCAGGTCGCCAACCAATGGAACGATGGCTTCAAGGGCGCGGTCAAGGTCAAGCATACCGGCCCCGCGCTGTCCGGCTGGACCACCGCCTGGACCATGCCCGACGGCCAGAAGATCGTGAATCTCTGGGACGGCGGCTTCAGCCAGAACGGCAACGACGTCGCCGTCACCAACGCGGAATGGAACGCCGCGGTCGCCGACGGAGCGAGCTTCGAATTCGGTTTCGTCGCCAGCCACGGCGGCACCAACACCGCCCCCTCCAAGCTGACCGTGAACGGCGTACAGTGCGCCCTCACCGCCAGCGGCGGCACCACCCCCGACCCGACTCCCACCCCGGACGCCTCCTGCACGGTGGCCTACCAGGTTTCCGCCCAATGGGATACCGGCTTCACCGCGGGCCTCAAGATCACCAACGGCGGCAGCGCCATCGACGGCTGGAAACTGGCCTGGGAGATGCCGGACAACCAGCAGATCACTCAGCTGTGGAACGGTCAGTACACCCAGAACAACGCCCACGTGGAGGTGAGCAACGCCGGCTGGAACGGCAAGATCGCCCAGGGTGCCAACGTCGAGTTCGGTTTCAACGCCAGTCACAGCGGCAGCAACCGGATTCCGGGCAGTATCAGCCTCAACGGCACCGTCTGCACCGTCACTGCCGCCGGCGGCGACGGCGGCGGCGGTGCGCCAACCACGGTGGTTCCCGCCGTGCCGACCGGCTTCACCGCCAACGTGGTCGACAACGCGGAGGTGAAACTCAGCTGGAGTGACCAGAGCGGCAACGAAACCGGGTTCCGCATCGAACGTCGCAACGTGGGCGATGCGGCCTGGAACAAGCTGGCCGATACTGCGGCCAACGCGACTGCGTACTCCGACAGCACTGTCGCCATGGGCAGCGACTATGAATACCGGCTGTCCGCCTTCAATGCCACCGGAAGCAGCGCCGACGTGGTGTTGCCGGTTTCCGTCCTGTCCCTGCTGGATTACGGCAAGGCCCAGTATCAGCATCAAAGCTGCGGCACGTGCCACGGCGCCGACGGCAGCGGCGGCATCGCCCGTTCCCTCACCGGCTACACCGCGGCTCAGCTGACCAGCCTGACCAACGCCATAGCCGGAACGATGCCGCCGCCGGCCAGCCCGCCCGCCTGCACCGGCAACTGCGCCTTAGGGATCGCCCGCTACATCGTCGAGGTGCTGGCTCCCAACGCCAACGGCGGCACTCCCGTCAGCGACTGCAAGGGCAACCCGCCGCCGAGCCGCCGCAGCCTGCGCCTATTGACCCGCCAGGAGTACCAGAACACGGTCAACGACCTGCTGGGCCTTACCACCAGCCTGATCTACCAGCTGCCGGAGGAGAACCGGGTGGATGGCTTCGACAACAACGCGGCCACCAACCTGGTCACCGGCATCCGCCTGGAAGCCTATCTGTCCCTGGCCGACAGCCTGGCCAGCCAGGCGGTGTTGAGCAGCTGGAACAAGCTGGTGCCTTGCGCCCAGCAGGATAACGCCTGCGCCCGCCAGTTCATCGCCGGTTTTGGCAAGCGCGCCTATCGCCGGCCCCTGACCGAAGCGGAGATCACCGACTACCTGGCCAACTTCGCCGGCGGCTCGTTCACCGACGCCGTCACCACCACGGTGATGCGCATGCTGGTCTCGCCCCATTTCCTGTACCGCTCCGAACTGGGCGAACTCCAGGCCGACGGCGGCTACAAGCTGTCTCCTTACGAAACCGCCAATACCTTGTCCTATCTGTTCCTCGGCTCGATGCCGGACGATGCGTTATTCAGCGCCGCCGACCAGAATCAGCTGGATACGCCGCAACAACGGCTGACCCAGGCCGCCCGGCTGATCGCCCTGCCCCGCGCCCGCGCCCAGGTGGGCAACTTCGTCGGCCAGTGGCTGCTGAGTTCCAGCCCCTACACCCTGCCGGAGAAGGACCAGGGGGTCTATCCCCGCTACACGGCGGCGGTGAAGGCGGCGCTGTCGGAGGAGCTGATCGGCTTCTTCAACCACGTGGCCTTCGACTCCACCCAGAGCTTCCCGGAGCTGTTCACCGCCGACTACGTGTACGCCAACCAGACCCTGGCGGACTACTACGGGCTCAGCGGGCCCACCGGCTCGGCCTTCCAGGAAACTGCCGTCCCCGACGGCAGCCGTACCGGCCTCCTGACCCTGGGTGCGGTGCTGTCCCGCTACGCCAACAGCAACGAATCCCACCCCTTCAAGCGCGGCGGCTTCTTGTACAAGCGAGTGCTGTGCCATGACCTGCCGCTGCCCGCCAACGCCGGCCTGATCGTGGCGCCCCAGCCGGACCCTAACGCCACCACCCGGGAGCGCTTCGACTTCCACAGCAAGTCCGGCGCCAGCTGCACCAGCTGCCATCAGTTCCTGGACGAACCGGGCTTCGGCTTCGAGAACTATGACGGCGCCGGCATCTACCGGGCTACGGAAAACGGCAATCCCATCGATGCTGCCGGCACGATGCGCGGCATGGAAACCTTCACTCCCGAGGAGCAGGTTCAGTTCTCCGATCTGAAACAACTGAGCCAGCTGGTCTCTACCAGCCCCCGGGCCGCCCAGTGCGTGGCACGCCAGTACTACCGCTACGCAACCGGGCGGCGCGAGGCCAACGCCGACGGCTGCACCCTCGACAGCTTCATCCAGAGCTACAGCAACAACGGCTACAACCTGCAGACCCTGTTGCTGGGGATCGTCAACGCGCCGGGCTTCAACCTGCGCAGCGGCCAGTGACCGCCGCCGGAACCCGCCATCGCATCCAGGAGACCTCAATGACCGCTTGTTTCGACCGCCGCCGTTTCCTCAAGCTGGTCGCCGCCGCCGGCCTTTCAGCCACGACCCTGCCCTTCGCCCGCCTGGCCCTGGCCGCCGGCGCGGCGCCGCGCCGGGTCATCTTCGTGTACACCCCGGACGGCGCCATCCCCGAGCAATGGCACCCCCAGGGCAGCGGCACCGCCTTCACCCTGCCGGCCATGACCGCGCCGCTGGAACGGGTCCGCCAGCACTGCGTGTTCCTCAGCGGCCTCAATATGGTGGGACCGGGGGGCACCCATGAGGGCGGCGTGATCAAGTTCTTAACCGGCACCGGCGGCCAGAACAACACCCTGGGCGTGTCGCTGGACTACTACCTGGGCCAGGCCTTCAAGACCCAGACCATCCGCCCCCACCTCAACCTCAACATCGTGCCGATCTACACCGACAAGCACATCACTTACGACGGCAACGGCGTGCCGGTGGTGCCGGAGATGAACCCCCTGGCGGCGTTCGATTCGCTGTTCGCCGCCGATACGGCCAACAGCCTCAACACCCAGCGCAGGTCCAGCGCGCTGGACCATTCCCTGGCGGAGATCCAGGCGCTGCAGGCCAAGCTCGGAACCGACGAGAAGACCAAGCTGGACACCCATCTGGATTCCCTGCGGGAACTGGAACAGAAGCTGTCCTCGGCGGTGGCCGGCACTTGCCCGGCCTGGAACTTCAATCCCACCGGCTTCAAGGTGACCAAGAGCGAGCTGTGGCAGAACCCGGAGTTCATGGACGCCAGCCGCATGGGATTGATCTCCGACTTGCACACCGACGTGGCAGTGCACGCCCTGGCCTGCGACCTGACCCGGGTGGTGACCCTGAAGTGGAGCAACTCGGTGAACGAGAACGTGATGTCGGAGGCGGGCAGCAACAAGACCTGCCACGGCGCCTCCCACGAGGCGGGGGCCGACTTCGTCGCCATCAAGGCCTGGTACATGGAGCGCTTCGCCCGGCTGATCGAGCAGCTCAAGGCCACACCCGACGGCAGCGGCACCCTGCTGGACAGCACCCTGGTGCTGCACGGCAGCTGCCTGGCCAACGGCAGCTGGCACAACCACGACAACATGCCCTTCGTGCTGGCGGGCGGCAGCGCCGGCGGCATCGTTGGTGGCCGCAGTCTGGCCTTCGATGGGATTCCCCACAACAAGCTGCTGGTCTCCATCGCCCGGTACATGGGGCAGACTCTCAACCAGTTCGGCAATCAGGATTCCAATCCGGGTCCGCTGCCGGGTTTGACGGGCTAGGTCGAACTTCAGTGCGATCTACGAGAGTCGAAACGGAACGTTCGCGTTGAAACCCGACCTGCGAGGTAATCCACCTATGCCACCCGGCGCGGATCGAAATTCGCGCAAGGTGCAAACGACCTTTCACTTGCTTACCGCCATCGCTGAGTAATCGACCCTGCCCACCCTACTTATTGGGCGCCAACCCTATTACCGAGGCGGACGGCTGCCGTAGGTTGGATTGCGCTATATGCAACCCAACCTACACTGGAAAAACTTCCTTCGAAATTTTCTTGCAATAAAACAAACAATCTCATGGGTTCAGAGAAATCGAAAAGATGGGTCGCATATGCCACGGCCATTATTGGCATTGGCTTGTTCAGCGCGACCTTCATCTCCTATTTCATTGGGGAATATAAAGAGTTTGTTACTTCATACGCGCTGCGCGATGGCTGGGGCGGCGAACATGTATTGTCGGTGTTCATGCAGAGCGCGCTGCGCTTTACTCTTAGGTTAGCCTATGTCCTCTCATTCACTGGCCTCCTGTTATTGAGGCGCTGGGGCCTTTACCTTTCTCTGATTGCCTGGTTAGGGCAACTATTGCCAAGTGCAGCATTCGCATACTTCTACGGACAAGGAATTGATTCAGGTCACATCGCTTCATTTGTTCAACTACTGGTCTACCTAACACTGATCAAGTATTGCTGGTCTGCCTTGAGGGCCGGCTACGTGTTCCGGATGTGCAGCATTGCGATAGGCGCTACCTTAATATTGCACTCACTGATATTCGTGTCGTTATTTAACTCAGCACAAGCTGGTGCCGCAACCGACGATCCGGTAATGCAGCAGGAACTGTGGCATTCCGTTGAATCCGGAAACGCTGAAGGGGTTAAAAACATCCTAAGCGATCGCTCTTTTCATCCGGCACTAAGGGCAAAGAACTGCAAAGAACATGCAATATGCAACCTCATCAGTTATGCAGCCATGAGTACCGATAAGGTCGAAATTGTCCGCATGCTTCATCAGGCCGGCGCGCTTATCGATGAACAAGACGGCGGCAGTGGCGATACTCCAATCAACCGAGCCTTACTTGCCGGTCATCTCGAGATTGCTGAATACCTTGCGGACCGAGGAGTTGACCCACTGAAGACAAACAAATTCGGCGTACCAGCATTCATTGTTGCGGCGAGCGAAGGATCACCCAAAATCATCGAAGCAATGATTAAATCCGGCGCGCCCGTGAACCTAAAACAAAAACTGCCAAATATGGTTAAGCGCGACACGAACGGCATTATTGGTGGTGTTACGCCTTTAATGGTGGCCGGCTCCAGTGGCAGGATCGATTTAATCGAGACTCTTCTAAAATATGGGGCAGATCCATCACTAATCGACGAGGCTGGACACAATGTCTTCGATTATGTAGCCAACGGCAAAAATCCTGGGATTCGGACACGGCTAGACGAATTGGTGGACCCCAATTTGTCCAAGTAGTTTTTAGCTGGTAGGCCCGCTGCCGAAGACGATCGACCAGTACCGCCCGTAAGCTCATGATGGCATCTGGTTGTCGCGGTTTCGCCCTACGAGCGGGGGACAGACAAACCAACAAGATCACCTATCTCTGGATGAGGCCCCGGAACATGGGTCGTATTCGAAATCCTGGGTGCCCGCGGTGGAAGCTACGGAGCCATGGGTACCGTCGAGCGATGCCTCCGCAGCGCTCATTCCACCCGCCGCGGGTCGAAGGCATCCCGCACCGCGTCGGCGAACAAATTGGCCGCCAGCACCAGCCCGAACATGAACACGAAGGCAGCGCTCAGCGACCACCACACCACCGGGTCGCGGGCCATTTCCAGACGGGCGCCGTTGATCATGTTGCCCCAGCTTTCGGTAGCCGGGTCGACCCCGATGTTGATGTAGGACAGCACCGCCTCCGCCAGCACCAGCGAGCTGAAATCCAGCGTCACCGAGATCAGCACCAGGTGGAATACGTTGGGCACGATGTGGCGCAGCAGTATGGTCCCCTGCCACACCCCCAGAGCCCTCGCCGCCTGGATGTACTCCATCTCCCGCAGCTTCAAAGTCTCCGCCCGCAGCAGCCGGCACAAGCCGGTCCAGCTGGTCAGCCCCAGGATCAGGCACAGGAACAGCAGGCGGAAATCGGCGCGCAGCGCCAGGCTGGCGAATTCGCTCTCGTGGCGCGCGATGTAGGCCTGCATCAGCAGCATGGAGGCGGCGATCAGCAGCACGCCGGGGATGGAGTTCAGGGTGGTGTAGAGGTACTGGATGACGTCGTCCACCCAGCCCCGGTAGTAGCCGGCGGCGATGCCCAGCAACAAGGCCAGCGGCAGGGTCACGAAGGTGGTGAGGGTGCCGATCAGCAAACCGGTGCGGATGCTCTTCAGGCACTGGAACAACACGTCCTCGCCCACCTTGTCGGTGCCGAACACATGGTATTTCAGGCTCAGCTCTGCGCTGGCGCCGCCCAGCAGGGCGATGGCCAGCAGCGTCGCCAACGCCCAGCGCCAGGCACTCGGCCCGGGCTCATCCCGCAAGACGGCCAAGCCATCCCGCCAGGGAACCCGCCGACGGCGCGCCCGAAGCAGCGCCACCAGGGCCACCAGACCGATCCCCAGCAAGCCACCCTTGGCCATACCCAGCAAGCCGGTCGCCACGACATCGCCCAGCCAATCCCGCTCCGGGTCCTGCAGATGGGCACCGCCGTACTGCAAACGGGGAAAGGACCAGCGCTGGGTTCCGTCGGCACCGGTGACGGTCTCCCGTGCATAACCCCGCACCGCCAAAGGCGCCGAATAGGTCTTCTCCACCCGGCTGCGCAAAGGGCTGGCCCACCAATCCAGCAGGCTCAGGGCCTCGGTCTTGAACTGGCCGGCGCCGGACCGATCCGCCGCCGGGTAGAAATGGACCGAGTCGAGGATGCCGATCAGCAGATAGACCGTCAGCACGGTAGCCGAGATCACCGCGCTGCGGCTGCCGCTGACGCTGCGCCAGGGACGGCGGAAGTGCTCGCGGCGCGACATCCGCCAGAGGCCCAGGACCATCGCCAGCAGCAGGCCGAAGAACAATCCGTCGGTCCAGAACAGGGTGAGCTTAGCCATGGCTCACTCCAGCCGGACCCTGGGATCGACCAGGGTGTAGGAGATGTCGGTCAGCAGCAGCCCCAGGATGTAGAGTGCGGAGCCCAGGAACACCATGGCCCGCACGATGGCGAAATCCTGGCTGTTGATGGCGTTGATGGTGTAGCTGCCCAGGCCCGGAATGGCAAAGAAGGATTCGGTGATGAGGCTGCCGGTGAACAGCAGCGGCAGCACCACCACGACCCCGGTCAGGATGGGGATCATGGCGTTCTTGAGCACGTGGGTGAACAGCACATAGGTCTCGCCAAGCCCCTTGGAGCGCGCCGTGCGGACGTAATCCTTCTCCACTTCCTCGATGAACAGGCTGCGGTACCAGCGCACGCCGGAGCCGATGCCGGACACCACCCCGATCACCACCGGCAGCACCAGGAATTTGAAGGCACCGGCACCGCTGCCGTAACCCGAGATGGGGACCAGCTGCAAGAGCTTCCCCACCAGGTATTGGCCGCCGATGATGTAGAACAGCGACGACACCGACATCAGCGCGACGCAGGCCACCAGGCCCCACAGTTCCAGATAGCTGCGCCGGAACAGCACCAGCAGCAGCGCCATGCTGATGTTGACCGCCAGCCCCACCAGCAAGGACGGGGCGGCGATGGCCAGGGAAGGCCACATCCGCTGGGAGATGTCGGCGCCGATGTCCTCACCCGCATCGGAGCGTCCAAAACGGAACAGAAACAGCCCCACCGACTTCTGGAAGAAGATGGTGTCGGTGACCTGCCCGGCACCTTCGGCCTGGTCGTTGACGAACAGCGGCAAGTCATAGCCCCGCTCGTGCTTCCACTTCGCCATGGCCTCCGCCGTCACCCGCTTCTGCCCCAGGTGCATGCGCGCCATGTCGTCCGGCGTATTGACGATGAAGAACAGCACGAAGGTGATGACGTTGACGCCCATCAGCAAGGGGACGGCATAGAGGATGCGACGGAGGAGGTATTGGGTCATGCCGTGCTTCCGATCATTCAAGCCGTAGGGTGGGCAAACGGCTCTTCGTCTGCCCACCGTCTTTCGGTGGCCAGGCAAGGCCTGCCCACCCTACGAAGCACCGCCCGTTCACAACGCCTTCTCCCTCTGCCTGCGCCGATACCCGGCCACCGCCGGCGCCAGGGCCAGGGCAGTCAGGCCCGCCACCAGCCATAGCGGCCACGCGATCGGCCGGTTCCATTCGGCCCGCTGGCGCGCCCGCTCGACGGTATCGATACGCTGATATTTGATCTCGTTGTTGGCCATGAGGTTGGGCTCCAGGTTGCGGTACCAGTCGTGGTGGAGCATGAAACTCTTGGGGTGGAAGCCGAACAGCCAGGGCGAGTCGTGGCGGACGATCTCCTGCATTTGGCGGATCAGCTCCATGCGCTCGGCGCCGTCATCCATGTTGCGCATGCGCTCGAACAGCCGGTCGAACTGATCGTTTCGGTAATTGGCGGCATTCTCCCCGCCCTGCCCCACCTTGGCGTTGGGGCCGTACAGCAGGAAGAAGAAATTCTCCGGATCCGGGTAGTCGGCGTTCCAGCCCCAAAGGAAGATCTGCGCATTGCCGGCCGCCATCTTCTGCTGGAACTGGTTGTAGTCGGTGGTCCTCAGCACCAGCTGGATGCCCAGCTTGGCGAACTGCTTGCGGTACCAGTTGAGGCGGGACTTGTCGTCGGGGCCGGATGCGGTGACGTCCAGGTTGAGAATCAGCGGCTGGCCGGTAGCGGCTTCGATGCCGCCGGGAAAGCCCGCCTCCGCCAGCAGCCGCTTGGCCTCTTCCAGCGGGCGGCGTTGCGGGGCGCCGTTGTTCCAGCGATAGACGTAGGGGTTGATGCCCGCCTCACCCTCCTCGAAGCCGTAAATTCCCGGCGGTATCGCACCCTGGGCCGGCACGCCGCGGCCGTTGGCGAAGATGGAAATGTATTCCTCGTAATCCAGCGCGATGGCCAGCGCCTGGCGCAGCTTGGACCTGGCCTCGTCATAGCCCCCTACCACCGGGTCCAGCATGTTGAAACCCGTGTAGAAGGTGGAGGCGGTGACCGCCGTGCGCAATTCGATGCCCTTGGCCTTCATAGACGGGGTCAGTTCCGGGCCGCCCTGGCCGGTGAAGGTGATGGCCTGTTCGAAATTGTCCGACGCCAGCCCGGACGCGTCGTAATAGCCCTGCAGGAACTTGTTCCAGTAGGGGATGGATTCCTTCTCCAGCACGAACTCCACCCGGTCGATGAAGGGCAGCGGCTTGCCGGCATCGGCCAGCAGCCCGCGCGCGGCGAAGGCGCCATCTGCTTCGGCTGGATAGGACTCGCCGTGGTAGTGGGGGTTGCGGTCCAGGATCATCCGCCGGTTAGGGTTGTTCTCTGTCAGCATGAAGGGCCCGGTGCCCACCGGGTACCAGTCGAGGCTGATGTTTTTAGCCTTCAGCAGCGGCTGTGTGTAGAACACATCGGCCTCCCACGGCATCGGCGCGAAGAAGGGCATCGCCAGCCAGAAGCGGAACTGGGGATACTTGCCGTGCAGGCGGATGCGCAAATGCAGGTTGTCGACCACCTCCACCCCGGCCAGCGGATAGCTGCGGATGTCGAAGAACGCCTCCTTGTCCGCCGCCTTGCGGTAATCCGCCTCCATCCGGTCACCCAGTTCCTTCAAGCCGACGATGTGCTCCTTCATCATCTCGGCGATGGGGGAATGCAGCTGGGGATGGACCAGGCGCTTGATCTGGTAGAGGTAGTCTTGGGCGGTCAGGGTGCGGCTGCCGGATTCGGCGAAATCCGCCGGGGCCGCCACATCCGTCAGTTCTTCCGCCGTCACAGCGTGATAGCGGTGGCTGCCGTCCGGCCGCCTGGAAAACGCCGGGTGGGGCTGGTAGCGGATGCCGGGCTTCAGCACGATCTCGTACTCGCTGAATGCAATGCTTTCCGGCGCCGCATCCACCGGCAGTTCCTGCCCTGCGGAGTCGAGATAGCGCACCTGAGGCAGGGCCTCTGCGGTCTGAGGGATCAGGGTGTAGGGCCGCTTCAGGTAATGGTACTGATACAAAGGCTCGTATACCTGGCCGAGTATCTCGTATTCGTTGGAACTGTAAGCGCGGGCCGGATCCAGATGCTTGGGCCGCTCGGCGAATGCCGTGTACAACAGGTTGCGGCCGTCGTCGTCCGCCGGATAGGGGTTGTTGGGGGAACGCTCGCCACAGCCCGCCAGCGCCAGCAGGGCGATCACCCAGCAAACGGCCGGCAGGGTGAAGAAGCGGCGGGGGAACAGGGCGGAAAGCTCCATGGCATCGGTCGGGTCGGAAGCGGGCCATTATACTGAAGCCCCGCCCGCTGGACAGCTCGGGACTTCCCGGAGATACTTGCCGGCCATCGCCGCAGCGGAGCGGTCTTCCGGTCTTCCGCCCGGCCATGGCGTCCATCCCCCAATAACAACAGAGAGGAACCACCATGGGACTCATGCAAGGCAAGAAGGTGTTGATCGTCGGCGTGGCGAGCAACCGCTCCATCGCCTACGGCATCGCCGCCGCCATGCAGCGCGAAGGCGCCGAACTGGCCTTTACCTACCAGGGGGAAAAGCTGAAGGAGCGGGTCGAGAAGCTGGCCGGAGAATGCGGCTCCTCCATCGTGCTGCCCTGCGATGTCGCCAGCGACGCCGAGATCGAAACGGTGTTCACCCAACTGGAACAGCAGTGGGACGGGCTGGACTGCATCGTCCACTCGGTGGCCTTCGCACCCCGCGAAGCCCTGGAAGGCTCCTACGTCGACTCGGTCACCCGTGACAACTTCCGCATCGCCCACGACATCAGCTCTTACAGCTTCACGGCACTGGCCAAGGCTGGCCGCAAGATGATGGAAGGCCGCAACGGCTCGCTGCTGACCCTCACCTATCTGGGCGCCGAGCGGGCCATCCCCAACTACAACGTGATGGGCATCGCCAAGGCCAGCCTGGAGGCCAACGTGCGCTACATGGCGGTGTCCTTAGGCCCCGAAGGCACCCGGGTCAACGCCATCTCGGCCGGCCCGATCCGCACCCTGGCGGCTTCCGGCATCAACAACTTCCGGGAAATGCTCAGCAAGGCGGAGAACGCCGCGCCGCTGCGCAAGAACGTGACCATCGACGAAGTCGGCAATGCCGCCGCCTTCCTGTGCTCCGACCTGGCTTCCGGCATCACCGGCGAGATCCTGTACGTGGACGCCGGCTACAACATCGTGGGGCTGGCGGCGGTCTGACAGCCCTTTGTTGCGGGCGGTGTCAGCGAGCCGCCCGCAGCCGGTCTTCGAGCCGAGCCAGGTCTTCGGGAGTGTTGACGTTCTCGAAGGCCTCGGCGCGGTCGCCGCAATCCACCGCCACCCAGCGCTGGCGCTGCAGCCACAGTTTGAGCTGGCGTTCGCCGCTCTCCAGGAAGGCTTCCACACTGTCGGAAAGATCGGTCCGCAGGGCCATCACCACCGGCTGCAGGCGTTGGCCGTCGTAGGCCACGGCGACATCCACGGCCTGATCGGCCAGGGCTTGCAGGATGCGCCGCAGCACCGCGGCATCGAGCAGGGGGCAATCGCAGGGGACCACGAGCAAATCCGCCGTAGCGGTGGATTCCATGGCGCTGAGCAGCCCCGCCAGAGGGCCGCGAAAACCGCCGGTGCGGTCGGAAATCACCGGGCAGCCCAGGGCGCTGTAAGACCCCAGGTTGCGGTTGGCACTGATCAGCACGGTGCCTGCCACTGGCTTCACCGCATCCAGAGCGTAGGCGGCCAGCGGCCGTCCCCGCAGCTCCAGCAAGCCCTTGTCGCGGCCCCCCATGCGGCGGGCTTCCCCGCCTGCCAATACGACCGCGGTAACCGTTGCCGGATCGGGCGCCCGGCGGATAAGCTCTGAGTCATTGGTCATTGGAATCACCTGTGAACCGCCCTTCCCCACCGATCGCTAACCGGCTTTCCGCACCCATCCATCGCGGGGCTGGAATCGGTATGCTGCTGGTAACGCTGGCCGGCTGCGCCGCCCAGGCTCCGAAACCGGAATGGTACGAACGGGCCACCGCCAAGCCCTACGCCGACGTGCTGGCGGAACTGGAGGTGGCCATCACCGAGCAGAACTTCCGCATCACCGGCCACAACCACATCGGCAGCGTGATCCGCAGCCGCGACAACATCGCCTTCCCCGATTACGACGCCATCCAGTTCTGCAACCTGACCCTGGCCAAGGAGATGCTGGAAATGTCCCCGGCGGCGGTCAACTACATGCCCTGCAATGTCACGGTGCGGGCCCAGGACGGCCGAACCGTGGTCGCCACCCATCTGCTGCCGGTGGATACCGGCAATCCCAAGCTGGACGCATTCTTCCTCCGCATGAACGACAAGCTCAAGCGCATCGTCGAGTTCGCCGTGGAGCAGTGACGCCCGCATTGCACCGGCAACCGCCGCTGCCCTATCATGCCTGCCGCCTGAATCCATGGAATCCGTCATGACCATCCGTCCTTTTTCCTGCTCCCTGTTGCTCGCCTCCCTGACCCTGGCCGGCTGCGCCAGCCAGACCGCCCAACCACCCGCGGCGGCGGAGGCTCCCAGGGAGGCCGCCGCCAAGCCGGCCAACGATTTCCCCACCCTGAACCGGGTGGAATACGTGCTGCAGTGCATGCAGGATCACGGCGGACAGAACTATGACAACCTCTACCACTGCACCTGCGCGGTGGACTACATCGCCGGCAGGATGAGCCACGAGGAGTTCGACCAGGCCCAGGCCTTCACCTATCTGTTCAACACCCCCGGCGAGCGCGGCGCCGAGTTCCGCGATCCGCCGCAATCCGACAAGCTCCGCAGCCTGCTGAAGAAGACCAAGGCGGAAGCCGCCGAGCAGTGCTTTCCGGCCAAGCCGAAAGAGAGCCAACGCTCGTCTACTCCGGTGCATTGACGGGTGATATTACCCGAATTGCCTGAAACTAGATTGCCATGCCTTTGTTCTCGTTGGTCGTCCACTGCGAAGGAGTTGGCGAAGTTGTCACGCAAAGCAGCGGCTCTTCCCCGTACGACGCTATGGCAGCATTTCTGAAGTCATCCTGTTTGCGCGACATGACTGCCAAGCACCCGGAGTGGCCAAGCGACTTTTCGATGGGGGACATCTACCTATTCATCGCGCTGGAGGGTCTGCCAAATGCATATTTTTGTGGGCTTGGGGCCAAGGGAAAGTACGTGGGAGTGCACATATTTCAGACCGTTAAGCGGAGCTCGATGACTGAAAGATACTGTGGACCCCACCAAGAAATTGTGACCCTAAGGTGAACCGCCGCGAGCCTTAACGCCGGACGGCTAGGGAAACGCTGATTGAATCCTTCAACAGACCAGAAATGACAAGCAGCAGTTTGATTTAATTAGAATTTGGCCCATCCGACCATAAACAACGCCGAATAAAAAAACGCCTCGTCAGCAGCTTGCCTTATAAGGAGCCTCAACCAACTAGCTGGTCAACTCCACTGATCGGCTTGACTCTTTTGTATCGCTGCGCGATGGCCATTTTGAATGTGGGTTCTCGGACCCACAGCCGAGATACTTTTCTTTGTGTGGCCAAAGAAAAGTATCCAAAAGAAAGGCCACCCCCAGGGCGACTTGCAGCGCTGCGCAGTCCTGCTCCGCTTGCAAGCCCGGTGCAAACCATCCCTGGTTTGCCCGTTCGCCTGTCGGCTCACCCCTTGCGCTCCTCGCTTTCAGCAGGGGTTGGCAGAAGGGCGATCCATCGCCCTCTGCCAACGCGCGGCATCCCTGCCGCACCCCTTCGGGCTGATCCTGCTGAAAGCTCCGGTGCTCAGCGCGGCTGCAGGGGATACAAGATCAAGAGAAACAACGTTGAGGCGGCGACGCTCTTGCTCTTTTGCTCTTGCTCTTCAGGTCCCGTTCAGTCGCGCCGAGCACCGGAGCTTTTGGCGAGAATAGCCCGTTAGGGGAGCGGCAAGGATGCCGCTCGTTGCCTGAGGGGCAGGAGCCCCTTCAGGCAACCCCCGCCAAAAGCGAGGAGCGCAGGATCAAGCGACTGTCGGGGGTCCTTTCTTTTGGGAACTTTTCTTTGGACAAGCAAAGAAAAGTTCCTCGGCCGTGGGTCCGAGAACCCACATTCAGCAGCCATCGCGCAGCGATTCAAAGCCAAGCCGTGGGTGGGTTAGACGCGCACGCGTTATGCCCTCGCCGGCCGAGACGGACGTTGTGCGCCTAACCCACCCTTGTATCTTGTTTTCCGTGATGGTTAGCTCCCATCACTTGAGGCGGAGAGAGCTTGAACCCACCCTTAAGGATTAACCTTGTTCCGTAGATCAAGCCCTCTACCTCCCTTCTCAC
>Ga0233425_10001796_pt1 | contig 45457 bp, 53 predicted proteins | sample Watercolumn_Towu_2_FD_181712 | JGI IMG/M metagenome (GOLD analysis project Ga0233425, IMG submission 181712) | Freshwater microbial communities from Lake Towuti, South Sulawesi, Indonesia - Watercolumn_Towuti2014_140_MG | ecosystem: Environmental > Aquatic > Freshwater > Lake | place...
TCTTGCGCGCTTCATCGGAGAACACATGTGGCGATACAACAATCGGGAGTGTACGCGCACAGAGCAGGTGATGCGCATCTATGCGCTTCTCATCAACATTGGTGGCAAATGATTCCTATTACCCAAATAAAAGAGGATACTTTCTCATGATACCGCACTGCGGCATCTTAGATGCCCGTTACAAAACCTGCTTTCGAGCCGAGGAATTCTGATTCCGCGGCGAGACGCGAGTCGGAGGCCGAAGAATATCGAGATATTTTGAGGCCGAGACGAAGCGCCGCAGCCCGAAATCAGAATCCGCAGCGCCGGAATGAGGTTTTGTAACGGGCTCTTAAGTATGAAGACGCGCGGCGTACCGCCGTCTTACAGCGCCGCACGGCGCAACAGAAGCGCATTGAACGCAACGATGACGGTGCTTGCCGTCATCAAGACGGCCGCCACCGCAGGCGACAGTACGATGCCCCACGGCGCCAGCGCCCCGGCGGCAAGCGGCAGCGCGACCACGTTGTAGCCGGCCGCCCACCAGAGATTCTGGATCATCTTGTCGTACGTGAGGCCCGAGAGCGTGAGTATCTTCAGCACGTCGCGCGGATCGCTGCGCACCAGGATGATGCCTGCCGATTCGATGGCGACGTTCGTCCCCGCGCCAACGGCGATGCCGACATCGGCCTGCGCGAGCGCGGGCGCGTCGTTGACGCCGTCGCCCACCATCGCCACCTTCTTGCCTTCCCGTTGCAGGCGCGACACCCACCTGATCTTATCTTCGGGACGCACGCGCGCGGCATACTCCTCGATACCCAGTTCATCCGCCACCTCTTTGGCGGCAACCTCCGCGTCCCCCGTCACCATGATCGGTGTGACGCCGAGCCGCTTGAGCGCGTCCACCGCCTCCCGCGCTTCCGGCCGCACCGTGTCGGCAACCTTGATGGTGCCCAGCCGTACGCCGGAGCGCTCGACGACGATGTCCTCGCCGCCGCGCTGACCGACGAAGACGCTCTCGCCGCCGACTTCCGCCGAAACGCCTTCGCCGGGGATGATATGAAAATCGCGTATCGTAAAGAGGCGCAGGCGGCGACGCTTCGCCTCTTCCACGATTGCCGCCCCGATCGGATGCTGCGACTGCGCCTCGACGGACGCCGCGAGCTTGAGCACGTCGTCGGATGTCGCCGCTACGACGCCGAAGCGCCCCGCGGTAAGCGTCCCCGTCTTGTCGAGCAGGATCGTGTCTATGGAGCGTGCACTCTCCAGCGCGTCGCGCTGCCGCACCAGAAGCCCCGCGCGCGCCGCTTTCGTCGTCGAGATGGCGGCGACCAAGGGCACCGCGAGCCCTAAGGCATGCGGGCACGCGATGACCAATACCGCCACCATCCGCTCGAGCGCACGCGCCGCATCACCCGTAACCGCGATCCACGTAATGAGCGTAAGCGCGCCGAGAACGACCGCGATGACCGTGAGATAGAACGCGGCTCGGTCGGACAAGAGCTGCAAGCGCGATCGCGATGCTTGCGCATCGGCGACCAGCCGCATGACGCCGCCTAGGAACGTCCGCTCGCCGACTGCCGACACCGCCACCGTAAGCGAGCCGTCCCCGTTTATCGAGCCCGCGATGACGCTCGCGCCTTTCCCCTTGCGTACCGGTTTCGACTCGCCCGTCACGAGCGCCTCTATCACGCTTGAGCGGCCCGCTTGTACGACGCCGTCGGCCGGCACTTTCCCGCCCGGACGCACTAAGACGAGATCCCCCGCGCGCAATTGCGACAAAGGCAGGAGAGCTGTCTGGTTGCCGTGGAACACTTCGGCCGTGTCGGGCAGCAGTTTCGACAACTCCGACAACGCACCGCTGGCGCCCTGCACGGCACGCATCTCGAGATAATGCCCGAGCAGCATGATCGCAATGAGCGACACGAGCTCGAAGAGAAGATCCTGCATGCCGCCCGAGAGAAGCGATGCGACGCTGAAGAGGTACGCGGCGGTGATAGCCAGTGTGATCAGGGTCATCATGCCGGGAGTGCGAGCGCGCATCTCCCTGTACGCGCTCATCAGGAAGACGCCGCCGCAGTAGAAGTACGCGACCGAGCCGAGCGCGAGCACGACATAGTGCCAGCCCGCAAACAGAGGCGGGCGCACTCCGAACAGGTCCGCCCACATCTGCGAGTAGGGAGCTATGAGAAGGGAGAGCGCGAGCGCGATCCAGAACCGGCGCAGGAACAGAGAGGCCGTATGTCCCGCGTGCGCGCCATGCGTGTGCGCATGTGCGTGCGGTGCGGTCATACCTCGACTAGAGCGCCTTATTGATAAACCACGTCAGAAGCGACAGCACGGCCGCGCCGAACAAAGCCGGCCAGAACCCTGCCACCGAGAACCCCGGGACGACGAACGACATGAGCCAGAACAGAAGAGCATTGAGCACGAACGCGAAGATGCCGAACGTCAGCACGGTGATAGGCAGCGTCAGAATCTGCAGTGCGGGACGGATGACGATGGTGATAGCCGACCACACGAGCGCAACCAAGAGGGCCGTCTGCCAGCCGGAGGCGATTGCGAGGCCGGGTACGAGATAGGCGGTCAGCATCACGGCGGCGGCGGTTCCCAGGAGACGAAGGATGGTATGCATATCCCTATGCTATCGCTCACCCTATAAAGCGCAAGCCCGCACACTAACTGCGGCCTTGCCTCTCTGTGGCAGTAACGTCACTGAATATCAGGTCGTCACTGGGCGGTAAAAAGACCCGCATGCGCCGGTGCTCAGCGGCAGCCACGAGGCCGCAGTTGGTGTGTGGGCAAGCCCGCACACTAACCTTGGGTTCGTGGCCGTCGTAGAGCAATTGTATGCAGTAGTACTTCGCACATAATCCGTCTAATCGCGCACCACGGCAATGCTGCCACAGAGACAAACCCAAGGGTAGTGTGCGGGCAAGACCCGGGCTGTGCCCGGGTCTTGGTCGTTATGCTTCGTTCTCTTCGCTTTCTTCGCCGCCATCGATTCCTCCTTCCTCGCCCTCGCTTTCGCCGAGGCCGTCGAGTAGATCCGCGTCAGTCAGATCCTTCTCAAAATCATTTCCGTCTTCGTCGTAATTCATACGCACACTACATGTTCCTATCTAGTATCGAATAACTGCGAACCACACTATAGTATCCAGCCGTCTTACCGATGCAAGTCCGTCCCGGCGAGGGTGTGTATAACTCCGACAGGATCCATCTCCTCGCCCGACACGAGCCCGAGAGTATAATCTTGCCATGCACGCTCGCGACACACTGCAATTGCAATTCCGTCTTGCACCTGCACAGCTGTCGGCACTCAAGCACCTCGGGCTTCACACTATTGCCGACCTGCTGCGCCACGCGCCCGCGCGCTACGACCGCGGCGGCGGCGAAGCGACGATCAAGGGGCTCGTGCCGGGTGCATCCGTCACGCTCTACGGCACCATCCATAAGCTCGACACGCGCAAGTCATGGACGCGCAAGATCCCCGTGGGCGAAGCCACACTGAAGGATGCTTCCGGCTCGGTGAAGATCATGTGGTTCCACCAGCCGTATCTAGTGAAGAAATTCTCTGAGGGCATGTTCGTGAAAGCGGTCGGCACGGTGGGCGGCAAGGACGGCAAGGTGTATCTGGCGAACCCGCATGTGGAGCCGGCAGACCCGACGATGACGATCGCGCCTCTATTCAAGAACGAAGACGGCGAAACTGCACCACAGCTGTTCGCCGTCTATCCCGAAACGCGCGGCATCACCTCGCTCTGGTTCCGCCACCACATCGAGCGCGTGTTCGCTGCAGGCATGCACAAAGAGCTCGCGGACCCTGTTCCGGCGGATGTGCGCAGCCGATTCAACCTGCCCGATCTCGCCACCGCACTTGTGTGGCTGCACACGCCACAGAAAGAATCGCAGGCGCAAGTAGCGCGCAAGCGGTTCGCCTTTGAGGAGATGCTTGCGGTGCAAACAGCGCGCGCACAGGACCGCGCCGAGAATGATACGCTCGCGGCGTTCCCGGTGCGTGATGCACACGCTGCAGCGGACCAATTCCTCGACACGCTCCCCTTCAAGCCAACCGGGGCGCAGAAGCGCGCGATCGCCGACATATTGAAAGACTTTGGCAAGCCGCATCCGATGGCACGGCTCCTTGAGGGCGACGTCGGCAGCGGCAAGACGGCGGTCGCCGCGGCGACCGCCTACGCCATCGTCACCTCGCGGCCACCGAACCGGGAGAGCGGCACCTTGCAGGTCGCGTACATGGCGCCGACGGAGATCCTCGCACAGCAGCACTTCGAGTCGTTCGTGCAATTTTACAAGCATCTTCCCATCAATATCGCGCTGATGACCGGCAGCGGCTGCAAGAAATTCCCATCAAAAGTTTCGAAGGACAAGCCGACGACGATCTCACGCGCGCAACTCCTGAAGTGGGTGAAGAGCGGCGAGATCGCGATGGTCGTGGGCACGCACGCGCTCATTCAGAAGTCGGTCGAGTTCCAGCATCTCGCCTACGCGATCGTCGACGAGCAGCACCGCTTCGGCACGAAACAGCGACGCGCACTGGCGAAGAAATCGGCAATCGCTCCTCATTTTCTCTCTATGACTGCAACACCGATACCCCGCACCCTAGCATTGACTCTTTACGGTGATCTCGACGTTTCCATACTCGACGAAAAGCCCGTCGGCCGCGCGAAACTGACGACCGAGGTCATCTGCCCGAAGCAGCGCGAACGCGCGTACGAGGCGATGCGTGCCGCTATTGCAAACGGCCGCCAAGGGTACGTCATCTGCCCGCGCATCGACGAGCCGGATCCGCAGAAGATGAACGCGCTCATGGCGAAATCAGCAAAGGCCGAGGCCGCACGCCTCGCGAAAGAGGTGTTCCCCGAGTTCGAGATCGGCCTGTTGCACGGCGACATGAAGCCAGGCGACAAGGACGCCATCATGCAGGAGTTTGCCGACGGCCGCATACAGATACTCGTCGCTACGTCGGTCGTCGAAGTGGGCGTCAACGTTCCCAACGCGACCGTGATGCTCATCGAGGGTGCCGAGCGGTTCGGCTTGGCGCAGCTGCATCAGCTGCGCGGGCGCATCCAGCGCTCCAGCCACCCGCCGCACTGCTTCCTCCTTGCCGAGACACGCGGCGAGGTATCGCTGAAGCGACTGAGCACGCTCGCCGAGAGCGACGACGGGTTCGCGCTCGCCGAAGCCGACCTCGCAGCACGCGGCGCGGGCGATTTGTACGGGAGAGCGCAGTGGGGTATCTCCGATCTTGGTATGGAAGCGCTGAAAAATGCAAAACTGATACGCGCCGCACGCGACGAAGCCGAGGTGCTTGTCGCACATGATCCAATGCTTGTGAAGCATCCGGCGCTCGCCGAGCGGACAGCACGCACGCGCGGTGAATTGCACAGCGAATGAGAAGCGCGCCGCCTCCGACACATCGCCTACAAAGCGATCGAAACGCCCACGCTCGATTTCATCGCCCCGGTGCCGTCCTTGAGCTCAAGCGTGTAGGTGCCGGCCGTCGTATACGTATGCGACGCATCGAACACGACGCCTGCGGGGTCGTTGGCGGTGCAGCTGGCGTTGACGGTCGAGACCGGCGTACTGTCGCCCCAGTTGATCTGGTAGGGCTTGCAGGGCGGCACGGCGAACGTCGCTGTGATGCCCGCACCGTCCGACGTTGTTCCAAGCGGCTGCACCGATACGATGGCATACGTCGTCGGTGGCGTGCTTGGCGTCGAAGTGGCGGGCGTCGTCGGACGCGGCGCACCGGAGACCTGCACGGTCGCCGTGGTGCGGTGCGAGCCGGCGGAAAGCGATATCTGATACGTGCCGCCATACGCATACGTGTAGTCATACGCCTGGACGACCCGATTGCAGTTCCCCGCCGCGACCGGAATGTACTCCGGCGGACGACCCTCGCCGAAATCTATCGCGTATGTTGCGCCGCTGCACGAACCGGCGGTATTCACCGTTACGACGACACGCGCCTTCAAGGGTGCCGCCCCCGAGATCGGCGTCACCTGGACGAATCCGCCGACAGGCGCAGCGCCTGAGGCGCCTGCACCGCGCGTCGAGCACAGAAGGGCGATGGCGGCGGCCGTGCGCGGCCCCACGATGCCGTAGCCGGTGGTCGCGGGCGTGCCGCTTGAGACGACCTGATACTTCGCCTGCCAGCGACGCACCGCCGCTTCCGTAAGCGCTCCATAGTAGCCAGTCACCTGCCCCTCCGGATACACCGTCACGTCCTGCGCGAGGAATTGCTGCAGGCGGCGCACATCATCGCCCGAAAGCCCCTTCTTGAGCGTCCGCCCGATATTGGGACACGCACTCGAATCGACCGCGCCGCCCGCGCCGTATGCCCCGACGCCGGAACCGGTTGCCGTTACGTTCCCGGTCCCGGCACCGGTCGGTACACCCGTCTGCGCCTGCAGCTGCGTCACTTTCTGCAACAAGGCCTGCACCTGCGCCTCAAGCGCAGCGATGGTTTCTGCCGACGACTGCGCGGAGGCGGCAAGCGGAAACGCGAACACGGTGATAACGGCGAGAGACGTTGCTAGGTGCTTCATGCGTGCAATTGTCGCACGAGAACAGCGGCGCGCAACACGGCAATGCACATCTTCGTCCGCATCCCGGCACAAAACGGTATACTGCGCACATATGGACAATATTCGCAATTCCCACAAGGCCCGCCTGTGGGTGATCGGTATCCTTATCGTCATCGCCGCGGTCGCGTTCTATTCTTTAAAAGGCACGACCGCAAAGGTCATCCTCGGCGTCGTCATCGCGCTCTTGCTCGGCGCGTTCGGCCTCGAAGCGAGCAAGACCGATTACGATCTCGGCACGCTCGCCAAGACTGGCTCGTTCTCGGCCGCCAAGATAGAACGCGACGAGAGCGGCAACCTGCTCCCGTCGAGCGTGGACGCATACTGCAACGCATCGGAGAAAGACTACAACTGCCCCGACTTTCGCACGCAGTCGGAAGCCCAGCAGGTCTACGACCGCTGCAAGACCCTTGGCCAGAACATGGATGTCTATCGCCTCGACGGCGATAAGGACGGTCTCGTGTGCGAATCGCTGCCGAAAGACCCGAGATAAACAGTAAGTGGTGACAGAAGCGCGCGGCTTCGCCGCGCGCTTCTGTCACCTAATCTGTCACAGGTCCGCCCGCCTGGACTCGAACCAGGAACCGCCGAGGTATATCTACAATATGAATGGTTCGCTCGGGTCAACTGCAAATATGTGTCCGCCTGCCTGGACTCGAACCAGGAACCACGAAGGTATAAGCTTCGCACTCTAACCATTGAGCTACAGGCGGACACATATTTTCAATGACCACTCGCTGCCATCCATAAGCTCGGAGCAACTACCATTGTGCTACGGGCGGTGCGTAGCGATTATAAACCCCGTTCGCTTCCACTCCAAGGTTTGATATATCAAACCAGTAACGGCTCCAGCCTGTCCCCACTATTCGCACCGCATACGCACCACGGTTTGATATATCAAACCAACTGCATGCTATGATTACTGCGTGAAAGTACGGGCTAAGACACTGTCAGAGCAGGAGCGCATTGAGGTATTGGATGCCTTGTATACAGCAGCGGCATCCGTCAAGGGACGCGATGCGGTCAAGCTCTTCTTGCGCGACCTTCTCACCGAAAGCGAACGCATCATGCTCGGCAGACGGATTCTCATCGCTCGCAAGCTTATCGCCGGTGACCCATACAGCGCCATAGAAGAAGATATGAGGGTTGGTCGCGATACTGTATGGCGCGTTCATCGCTGGCTGCTTGATAAGATGCCGGGATACGAACAAGCCATTTCTGAACTCGAAAAAGAGTTTGCAGCACGTAAGAAAAAGGCAGACGACAGGTATTTGTACGCTACGAGCGCCCTCTATCGGCTCAAGAAGAAGTATCCGATGCACTTCCTCCTCTTCCCCTGGCCAAAGCGGAAGTAGTCTTATCAAGCAAACCTATACTGCTGTACATCCGTCCGTGTCGTTGGTTTGATATATCAAACCGGTGACTCGAATCAGCGAAGAAACAGGGTCTTGAATGACCCTGCGATTACCGCTCCGTGCGGTGGAACTCGTCTTCGGCGTCGCGCACTTCCTGTTCGTAGCGCTCCAGCTCGTACTTCTTCGCGTCCACCTTCTTTTTCGCCTCTTCCAGCTTCTGCTTAGAGGTCACGACGGCGAGTTCGGCCGTATGATATTCCTGCTGTGCGCGGCGCAGCTCATTCTTCTGCCATTCGGCCCTTCTGCGTATCGAGGCCAATTCCATTGCATCCATATCGGAAGTATATACGACATCTGTAACCGGTTTGTCCGGACTATTTGATAACCCGCGCCACTGCTTTCGCCACGCGAGCGTCGAACATGTCGGGTACTATCTTTTCTGCCGTCGGCTTCGGCACCAAGCGTGCGATCGCGTGCGCGGCGGCAAGCTTCATGCGCTCGGTTATGCACGGGACGCGGCGATCAAGTGCGCCGCGGAAGATGCCGGGGAACGCGAGGGAATTATTTATCTGATTAGGGAAGTCGGAGCGGCCGGTGGCAACGATGAACGCGCCGCCTTTCTTCGCCTCATCCGGCATGATCTCCGGCGTCGGATTCGCCATGGCGAACACGATCGCCTTCGGCGCCATGCGGCGGATGTCGGCGGCGGTAGCGAGCCGCGGGCCGGACACGCCGATAAGGACGTCGGCACCGTCGAGCGCATCCGCCAATGCGCCGCGCACGTTGCGCGGATTCGTCGTTTTGGCGAGCTCTATCTTGTGTTTGGCAAGGTCGGTGCGTCCCTTGTTGATGATGCCGCGGCTGTCGAGCACGACGATGTCCTGTGCCCCGGCTGACGCGAGCAGCCGTGCGATCGCGGTGCCGGCCGCACCCGCACCCGCGATCACGATGCGGACATCGCCCATCTTTTTCTTCACCACCTTGAACGCGTTGAGGAGTCCCGCCAAGACGACGATCGCCGTGCCGTGCTGGTCATCGTGCATGACGGGGATGTCGAGCTCCTGCATGAGCCGATCCTCTATCTCAAAGCATTGCGGTGCGGCGATGTCTTCGAGGTTGATACCGCCGAACGCCGGTGCGATGCGCACGACCGTCTTGATAATCTGCTCAGGATCCTGCGTGTCGAGCACAATGGGCACGGCGTCCACATCGGCGAACGCCTTGAATATCGCCGCCTTCCCTTCCATGACCGGGAGCGCCCCATATGCGCCGATGTTGCCCAGCCCCAAGACCGCCGAACCGTCGGAGACGACCGCGACGGTGCGGCCTTTGCCGGTGTACATGCGTGCGGCGCGTGCGTCGTGCTTCACCGCGCTCGCCACCGCCGCAACACCCGGCGTGTAGATGAGCGACAAATCAGCGCGGTTGCGTATCGGCGCGGCCGGCACGACGCGAATCTTCCCGCCCAGCTTCTTATGGAGTGCCAATGCTTTTTTCGAGACGTCGGGGTGTTTGGCCATTGCCCGAGTATACACCCGCACCGCATAGCAGAAAGGGGCGGCGCGAAGCGCCGCCCCCTCCCTGCCGCCGCATCTATGCTTACGAAAGCGGCTGGTGCTCGATGTCTTCTTTCTTCTTCGGCGTGATGCCGTGGATGACGAGGATCTGCTCGAACTCGTCGCGTTCGATCGTCTCCTTCTCCACCAGCCGCAGCGCGATCGCATCGAGCGCCTTGCGATGTGTCTTGATGGCGTGCTCAGCAACCTTCCGCGCATCGTCCACGATGCGCTTCACTTCCGCATCTATCGCTGCGGCCGTCTCCTGCGATTGCTCACCCGGTTCGATGCCCGCGCCGAACATCGTGCGGCCGGGTGCGATATCGAGCGCCATCGGGCCCATTTTTTCCGACATGCCGTAGCGCGTCACCATGTCGCGCGCAAGGCCGGTCAAGACCTGCAGGTCGTTCGACGCGCCCGTCGTGATATCGCCGAATACCAATTCTTCCGCCAGATACCCGCCGAGTGAGACCGCGATATCATCGAGAAACTCCTTGCGCGACTGCATCTTGTGATCGTCGAGCGGGAGCTTGAGCGTGTAGCCGGCGGCGCGGCCGCGCGAGATGATAGAGACCTTGTGCACCGGATCGGCATACGGCAGGACGCTCGCGATGATGGCATGGCCCGCTTCATGATAGGCCGTAATCTCCTTCTCTTTCTTATTGAGCACATGCGAGCGACGCTCTGGTCCGAGCATCACCTTCTCGATACTGCGGATGAGATCGAACTGTGCGACCTCGGTGCGCTCTTCGCGCGCCGCAAGGATCGCCGCTTCGTTCATCAGGTTCGCCAAGTCGGCGCCGGAAAAGCCCGGCGTGCGCTCGGCGATGGTCACCAGGTTTACATCCGGCCCCATCGGCTTCTGTCGCGTATGCGTCATGAGGATGTCCTCGCGGTCTTTGCGGTCGGGCAGGTCGATGGTGACGCGGCGATCGAAGCGGCCGGGGCGCAGCAAGGCCGGATCAAGCACGTCGGGACGGTTCGTCGCCGCCATGACGATGACCTTCTCGGAGGGCTCGAAGCCGTCCATCTCGACAAGAATCTGATTGAGCGTCTGTTCGCGTTCGTCGTTGCCGCCGCCGGTGCCTGAACCGCGCAAACGGCCGACCGCGTCGATCTCGTCGATGAACACGATCGCGGGCGATTCTTTCTTGGCGGTGTCGAAGAGGTCGCGCACGCGCGACGCTCCGACACCGACGAACATCTCAACGAACTCCGAACCCGATATGGAGAAGAACGGCACGCCCGCCTCACCCGCAACCGCGCGCGCCAAGAGCGTCTTGCCCGTGCCCGGTGCCCCCATCAAGAGAACGCCTTTGGGGATGCGCGCGCCTATCTGAATGAATTTCTTGGGGTTCTTGAGGAAGTCCACGATCTCGGTCAATTCCTCTTTCGCCTCCTTTGCGCCCGCGACATCGGCGAACGTCACTTTTTGATTGTCATCTTCCGGACGCATCACGCGCGCCATCGAGCGGCCGAAGGTCAGCGCCTGCATCCCGCCCGTGCGCATCTGCCGCGAGAGGTACCAGATGACGCCGAAGAGCAGCATCACCGGAATCAGCAAGGGTGCGAGCGTGAGGAACCAATAGCGTGCGCCGCCCGGGTCTTTGACGTCGATGGAAACACCGGCGAGTGCCGCAGGCGGCACCTGATAGTTCGTCAGGGTCTCGGTAAACGAGGCCTCGGCCTCCTTCTGCGACACCTTCTTCGTCTCGTCGCGGTAGGTCGCCGTCACCTTGTCGCCCTCGACCACGATAGATGCGACGGCGCCCGACGACACATCGGCGGCGATCTGCGAGACAGGCACCTCCTCCGGCTGCGCACCGATGTACTCACGGCCGAGCGAATACGCGGCTGCCAGCAGCAGAAACACCGCCAACGCAATGGAGAGTTGCAACCAGATGCTCACGCCCTGGCGCGGCGGCTGGTCTCCGGACGGAGCTTGCTTGGGGCTACCCTGCCGGCGCGGCTTCTGATCCTGGGGGGCATCTGCCATGCGAGGCATTATACATAAACGGTTCGTCACCGCACTACAACGTAGAACGCGCGGGCTTGGGGGCCCGCGCGCGTCCTCGTCTTAAAGTATTTGCTCATCCTGCGCCTGACAGATCAGGCGACGCGTGTAGTCATACGCGATGTCCGACGCCGTATCTATGAGCACCGGATCGGTCGTCCACGGCATCAGATAGGGATCAGGAAAGCTCGGAAAGATGTGGAGCACTTCGATGCGGGGACAATGATCCATCAGATATTTCATCCCTGCTTCAAAGCGATCTTCCATCGCCAACGCAACTTTCCGGATTTCCGCCATCCCCCAGAGCGCCATCCACGTAAGCGGCGCATTAAGCCACTGTTCGACGATGTGCCTATCCTTCGGGTTGTACCTGCTCGACACGAACAAGATGCGCAAGGTGTGCAGTTCATGCGCCACCCTGCTCGGATCGAACGCAAGCTGCCCGTCCGAGATATGCTCGCCATCCACGATGACCGGCTGGCTTCTGCGCGGAATCGAAACGCTCGCCTCGATAGCTTTCAGAGGATCTTCGTTACCAGGAATGATCCTACTCAAGCCGTTCGCCGTAGTGCCGACTGTCAGAAACTGCCGAACATCCTTACGGATTGCCTCCTGGTCGAGGATATCCTCAAGAACGCGCATCAGTTTCTCGCGGTCGAAATGAAATTGCCAGCCGTATTTTGTCAGCCGCAACATGACACATCCACTATGGATGATCTTGTTCGACATCTCCCTCGCATTACGACCAGTAATGCCGGAAAGCAAGGCCGCTGGGACCGGCGCCCCGCCGGAAACACCGACGAACTTCCTGCATTTCGTCAGACCGGCCTTATCGAGAGCGCAGAATACGCCTCGCGCTACTCCAGCAGGCGCAAGCCCGCCGCCGTTCACCACTATCGCACCATTCCCTTTCGAGAGAGCGCGCAGGACAGACAATGGCCCCTCATGTTGCATGTGACGCCCTCCACCAGAAGTGCCAACGAATCCTTATCAAAGGACCTGACTTCACGATACTCCCCTCCCCGCGCTGCGCAAGGTATAGTGGTGCACATGAGCATGATAGACAACCCGCGCGCCCGGTTCGACTACGAGATCCTCGAAGAGTTCGAGGCGGGCCTGGAATTGTTCGGATACGAGGCGCGATCACTCCGAGCCAAGCAAGGGTCACTTCGCGGCGCGCGCGTGGTGGTGCGCGGCGGCGAGGCATTCCTGGTGGGCGCCACGATTCCCGCCTGGCAGCAGGCCAATACACCCAAAAGCTACGACCCCGAGCGCCCGCGCCGACTCCTGCTCAATAAGAAGGAGATTGCACGGATTGCTGCGGCCGAAGACCAGGATGGTTTGACAGCAGTGCCTATTTCACTGTATAATAGAAATCGGTACATGAAGCTCTCGGTGGGCATCGCCCGCGGCAAGAAGAAGGCTGACAAGCGCGTAGCAATCGCCAAGCGCGAGACCGAGCGCAGTATTCGCAGAACTTTGAAAACAGAATAAGTGATTGGGTACCGAAAGATGGGCACCGTACCATCATCTCTTTACCTACAGGAGGATATAATGCCTGATCAAGACGAGGACATGAGCATTGACGTTACTGTGTTCAGAGCATTGCGGATTCTCGCAAAACAAGAGAAGGGGGAACCTTTGACCGAAGAAGAAAAGGAAATATACGCACTCTCTGTAGAAATTGAGGGGGGCGGCAATCTCGAAGCAGAAATGGCTGCTTTTGGGATGTCGCATGAGACTGTCAGGCAAGCAGTTCGAGATCTAAATGTCGACGATCCGACAATCCTGCAGTTACTAAAAAGAGTAACGGGAGACTAAGTCTCCCCCATCTTTCAGTACCCAATATCGTTGTCACGTAAGCCCAGCCACTCACGAAGAGTTGAGGATCGCATTCCGCATTTCCCTACACCCTATACCCTATTCGCTATCCCCTGCCCCTCGGGGGTGACTGGCTTCGACAGGAAATTCAGTCTGTCTGTGTGCGAGACGGCGGCGAACGTACCGCCTCACCAAGCGTTCAAACCCTAAGTGCGAACAAAGTAGCACGGGCAGTCCTGTCCCCGATTCAGGTGGCAGACCTGCAGCCTTCTTACGCCTTCGCGGCCTAAGAACCATGCGCTATCCGACATCCGATAGGATAGGTCAGCATGTCATATCTTCGGATCCGGTTTCTGCATCGTTCCGTGCAGTGACCTAAAGAAAGAGACTCGGCGTCGCATTGTTTCTGGCAGTCTTATAGATGCGATTCCTAAAGTCGAGCGCAGTAATTGAATGCAGTTCTAGGCGCGCGAAGTGCCGGGACGCGAGGCGTACTAGAGCGTACGATGAGCGTCGCGGGACGAAGCGCAACGACGAAATGCGTCGATTACTGCGTCTCGACACAAAGATTGTCTATGTCTCGTAGAAATGCTTATAGATCATTTTCTGGACTCGGGATCGTTCCCCGACACCTCCACACATACAAAGCCGCCCCGAACGGGGCGGCTTTGTGCGTTCCAAAACAACTGACGACTACATCGGGCCGTAGCCGTTGGGGGTGGCATGCGCGGCCCACCAATGCGACCCATCAGCCATACCCTGATCCATCAACGCCTCGTAATTATTCCAGATAAGATACCCGCCATCTCGCCAGTATGAGCTGTCTTCTCCCGCCGAACCGACCCAGATCGCTTTGAAATGCTCGGTCTCGCCACTGCCGCCTGGTACCATGCCGTTCCATTCGTTATCGAGCGATGCGCCGGCACAGGCACTCTCGTCATCATTCCCTGCGGCATTGCACGCATTCCAAGCGGCGTTCCACTTCATCACGAGCTGATCATTGGCGTAGATTCCCATGTACGCGTCGCATGTCGCCTTACTCCAACCAAGCTTGCCTTGGCACCAGCTTGAACCGGTACCGACGAACACCCGCGCACTGCGGTTGTAACCGTACTGGTCGAACCCATGACCCCCCGCGGCAAGTGCCACGCCGGCAGACGCGAACACGCTCACGGCTGTTGCTATCGAAACGATCCCCGAAATAATCTTTTTCATACGCGTTTTCTTTTGTTTTCTAGCAACACACTTGTCTTGTAATGCGTACACTGTAGCACTTACAAAGTAAGTTGCATCTCATCCGCTTCCCGGTGCGCTACACTCCCTGTATGTCTCGCCGCCACGTTGTACGCATGTTTGTATTCATCATCCTGCTAGTGTTTGCAGGCGCAGGTGCGTGGCAGAGCGCGGTGCGGCCGCCTGCGGCGGCCGCACCCGATACTTCCGCGCCAACGGAAACAATCGACACCGCCACGCCGCAGCCTGCCGTTCCCACCTATCCCGTCATTAAAGTAGTGGACGGCGACACTATCGAAGTACGCAAAGACGGCCGTATCGTGAAAGTTCGTCTCATCGGCATCAATACGCCCGAGACGGTCGACCCGAGACGACCGGTGCAATGCTTCGGGAAAGAAGCGTCCGCCGAAGCGCACCGCCTGCTCGACGGGCAGTCGGTTTCGCTCGAAACCGATCCATCGCAGGATACGTACGACAAATACGGCCGTCTCCTCGCCTATGCATTCCTACCGGACGGCACGCTGTTCAACGAACATATGATCGCCGCCGGTGTCGCGCACGAATACACCTACGACAAGCCGTACACATACCAAAAACGATTCAAAGAGGCACAAGCCGAAGCACAAGCAGCGCAGCGCGGCTTGTGGTCGGCGCAAACGTGCGGCGGCGATACAAACCGCCCCGCGTAGCGGATGTGCATAGCGTTGTATCGTCGCCGTATCCGTCGGCTATACTGCATGCATGCGCCGTACCTGCGGTCTTCTTGTTGTACTGCTTGCTGTCTCAAGCTTACCTGCCCCCGCGTTCGCTGCGGGCGGCATGACCCCGGGAGGTGGTGCGGCAACCTGTTCCGGCGGCCACAAGCCGACTCCTGAGCAGATAGAAATGGGCTTTCCTGCAGGGGTGACAGTGTGCCCTTCCGACGAGCAGCGCTTGACCGGTGGTTGCTCGGAATTGCCCTACGAGTACCTCAAGACACACTACACGCCAGGGGCAGAAAGCTCACGTGAAGGCGGGCGCGGCATAAGCATGCTTAACCCTGACTTCGCCTGTCGCCTCTCAAAGTTTCTGAAAGCGGCAGATACTGCGGGACAGCGCATAAACATCGGTAGCGCATGGCGCTCAAATGAAACTCAGTCCGTGTTGTTCCAACGCGCGGTCGCAAAGTACGGCAGTACAGATGCAGCCCGCAAATGGGTTGCTCCACCCGGAAGTTCAATGCATAACAAGGGCCTCGCAGTCGATCTATCATTCCAGGGCACGGGAGCGCAAAACTGGGCTCACACCAACATCGAAAAATTCAATCTGTACTTCAGGATGGGTCACGAGCCATGGCATGTCGAACCAAAAGGGGGCATCAGTGGCGGCACCGCGCCGGGCGCGGGCTCACCTGCAACTTCCGGGCCATGGCCAGCTAATGATGTCTCAAGAACCATCCCCCCTGGATACTGCATCGCTTCCATAGAGCCGCTCCAGTATGTCCCCTGTGAACGACTGAGCCAGTGTCCTGCCGGCTACGTAGCATACAATGGCCAATGCTACCCACTCCAGGGCAATCAGCCGCTCGGCGCAGCACAGCAACCGTTCCAGCAGTCGCAGCCGATGCAGACTGGACAACCCGCGAGCATGGGCCAGCCATCGTATCCTTCGACGCCTTCTTCGTATGGTACTCCGGGAAACACCAGCACGAATACTGACGGCGCAACACGTACCGGCTCTACGAATAACCTGAATCTTGTCGAGGCGATCATCAACGGCACCTCGACTGCCACCTCGACTGCCGTCGGTACGTCGGGCGCGTTTTCTTCAAATTCCCTCTCCTCAACCGCTTCCTATGGCGACGGAACACCTGCCGGTGACACACTCCTGAGCACCGCGACGAACGCCGCCACGAACACGCTGACCTTCGATCAGCTTACCTCATCTCAAGGTACTTTCTCGACGACCGACATCGGCACCGCCGTCGACATCACTGCCACGTCCAGCCGCCAGAGCTTTTTGCGCGTCGCGCTTGAGAACCTGCGTCGCCGCCTGGTGTATCTCCTGGAAGTGCTCGGTCTCATGCGCCACGGCGCACCTGCACAGGAGATCAAGAATCTGCCCTTGCCGCAACTACTACCGCTCAACGAACCGAATACTCTCCCGCAAGCGGACGAGTGGCACCAAATGGCACAATGACGTACTTTGTGGTATAGTCATTCGCGCAATGGGATTTACGAAATACACCAATCAGGCGGAGAAAGAGCGTATCCGCATGAACGAAGGGCTCACCGCGCCGGAAGTGCGCGTCATCGGTGCCGAGGGCGAAAACCTCGGCGTCATGCAGACACGCGAGGCGCTGAAGAAAGCTCAGGAATTGGGCCTCGATCTCATCGAGGTCTCCCCCAACGCCAAACCGCCGGTCGCCCGCATCACCGACTACGGCAAATTCAAGTTTGAGCAGAAGAAGAAGGACAAGGAGGTGAAGGCACGCGCCGCCAAGGTGACGGAAACCAAGGAGGCCCAGGTGAAAATCGGCACATCGGACAACGATATGCGCATCAAGGCAAATAAGGTTGCCGGATGGCTCAAGGAGGGTCACCGGGTCAAGGTCGACCTCTTTTTGTGGGGCCGCTACAAATACATGGAGTTCGACTTCCTCAAGGAGCGGCTTGAGCGTTTCCTTGCAATTGTGCCAGAATCGTATAAAATCGCTGACGAGATCAAGAAGAGCCCGAAGGGCCTCTCGGTCGTCATCGAGCGTGACCCTTCCCGGAAGGGACAGGCCGTAAAACAGCCCGTCCTCGCACAGGAGACGCCCGGAGAGCCCGTAGCGGAGGCCTAAACCGCGATTTTCCCTACCATGAAGACGAATAAATCATTCACCAAGCGCCTGCGCGTGACCCGCAAGGGCAAGATCGTCGCCCGCGTCCCGGGCCACAACCATTTCAACGCCAAGGAGTCGGGCGCCGGCCACATGCGCCGCAAGCGCACGCACACAATCGACCTCACCGCCGCCGAGCGCAGTCGCTATCTCCCTAACTAATACCGTATGGCACGAGTAAAACGAGGAACAACCGCGCTCAAGCGCCGCCGCAACGTCCTGAAGCAGGTCAAGGGCTACCGCTTCGGCCGCTCAACGAAGGAGCGCATCGCTAAGGAAGCGATCTTCCACGCCGGTACGCACGCCTTCCGCGACCGCAAGACCAAGAAGCGCATCGCGCGCAACGTCTGGTCGCTACGCATCAACGCCGCCGCGCGCGTCGAGGGTGTCTCCTACTCGAAACTGATCGGCGCCTTGAAGAAGGCCGATATCGCGCTCGACCGCAAGTCTCTGGCTGCCCTTGCAAAGGATTACCCGGACACCTTCAAGCGCGTTGTGGCACAGGCTTCGGCCTAACAACCTCTCGCCCCGTAGCGAACGCCCTGCACCAGCAGGGCGTTCTGCTTCGGGGTCCCTCTCGGCACTCGCCAAGGACTACCCTGAAGTGTTCACTCGTGTAGTGAAGCAAGTGTATGCCTAAACGACACTGCACACGAAGCGCAAACGGGGGAATGTGAGCCGTACTTTTCGTACGGTGAATGTTCCCGAGTGCAGCGCGACAAAGTATCGCGAGATTTTAGCGTGTGTTAGAGGATAAATTCTTCGTTCTTGCCCGGCATCCCATCCGGGTTCTTGTACGCCAGCTGTGCCTCTTCCTTATCTTTCATCACCATCTTGAACAGGCGCTCGACGAGAACTTTCGGGTCGCGCTCGAAAAAGAGACGATCGTTGGGACGATTCGCCGTCTCGATGATGCGTTTAAGGATGTCGTCAGTCTCCCAGCTCCCCTCCAAGACACCTATCGGGCGGCGATCCTCGAACGCCACCGAGAATTCATTGTAGGTACCGATGCGCCCCGGCCCGATGATCATCGCATCGGCAGAACGCACGAACATCAGGTCACGCCCCGCATAGCCGAAACCCGTATAGACGATGACGTCCATGAAATCGAGCGGCAGCTTGTATGTCTCGACATGTTCGCGTTCGTTGGAAGCGGGAGAGATTCCCACCGAGAAGCCGCACTCGTCCTTGGCGCCCATCGCCGCGTACATCGGGAAGCCGGTCGTTGCACCCGAGACGATGATGCCGCCGAGGCGTGCGATCTCGCGGCCAAGCTCCTTCGCCTTTTCGTACGCGTCGAGTCCGGAGTGCGTAAGGTCGGCGCTTCCGGAGACGCCGATTTTTATGACGCCGTAGCCGCCCGGCAGACGACAGAAATTCTTCGGCACTGCCGTGTGATTGGGATTGGATGGTCTTGCCATGTGCACGCAATGATACCATGTCCGTAACACGTTTTTACACGTCGATGGTGAACGACTGCCCCGGCTCAGGCACGACCACCTCGACGCCGAGAAAATCCCGCAGACGCTGCGACAGGAAGCTCGATGCTTTCGGCTCCCCCATCGTCACGAACACGCGCGAAAGCGACGCACCCGCCGCTTCGACGAACGCAACGAGCTGATCGCGGTCGGCGTGTCCCGAATAGCCGGTCAAGGTGTCAATCTGCGCGCGTATCGCCACGCGCTCGCCGTCGATATCGACCGAACGCGCACCATCCTGGATGCGCCGCCCCAAAGAGCCAGGCGCCTGGTAGCCCACGAAGAGTACGCTCGCGGTCTTATCGGGCAAATAGCGCTTCTCGTGCCCGCGAATGCGCCCGCCCACCGACATACCCGCACCGGCGATGATGACTTTGGCGCCGGGCATCTCGTGAATCGCCTGCGATTGTACTGGTCCCTCGATTACAGTGAGTCCGGGGAACGAGAACGGATCATCGCCGCGCTCGGCTCTCCCTCGCACAGCGGCATTCATGGAGTCGAGATACTGGCGAAACACATCTGTCACCCGGGTTGCGAGCGGTGCGTCGAGATAGACGGAAATCGGCTGCATGCGCCCCTCTTCCATCATTGCATTGAGCTCGTAGAGAAGGATTTGCGTGCGCTCGAGCGAGAACGATGGGATCAGGAGCGTACCGCCGCGTTCGCGCGTCGCCTCTATCGCCGCGCGAAGCGCTTCGGCGCGTTCGGCGCGCTGTTCATGCACACGGTCGCCGTAGACACTCTCAATCACCATGTAGTTCGCGCCCGCCGGATTTTCCGCATCGTTGAGCAAGGGTTCCGGCGCGTTGCCGAGGTCGCCCGTAAAGAGGATGCTGCGCCCGCCGCGCGAAAAGCGGATGGTCGCCGAGCCGAGCACATGCCCGGCGTTCAGGAACTCGGTCGCCATCGTGCCGAGAGAGAACGGCTCATGGTAGCCGCGCCCTGTCCATTGCTGGAGCGCTTGCTCCAGGTCGTGCTCGTCGTAGAGCGACTCGCAGTGTGCATGTGTGGCACCCGATGTCATGAGCGACAGGGCATCGCGCAACATCACCGCCGAGAGATCTTTCGTCGCGGCGGTCGAATAGATGGAGCCGCGAAAGCCGTGCCGCACCAAACGCGGAATGCGCCCGATGTGATCCTGGTGCGCGTGCGTCACCACGAGCGCATCTATGGACGCAGGGTCGTAGGCAAAGGGTGCCGTGTTGCCCGGGTCGCAGACATGCTCACGTTCGAACGCGCCGCAATCGACAAGGATCTTCTTGTCGCCGGTATCGAGCAAGAAATTGGCACCAGTGACCGCCCCGGTGCCGCCGTAGAAGGTTATCGTCGCAGCCACCCGCGCATTGTACCCTATCGCCCGCAACGCAAAAATCCGCTGCAATCGTAATGATTGTGCGGATATTTGCGGCTTGTCCCGCACCAACATCAGCGGATACTGGGCATGACCTTACGTGCGCAGGCAGGATAAAACACACAAACACCTCAAACCACGAGGGTGAGGTGTTGGTGCGGGGCGGTAGCGCGGCGAGCCTGGGCTTGATCCCAGGTGGGTCGGCTCAGTATGCGCGCGCAATGCGCGCAACGATTCGCCATCCCTTTCATTCACCAAGCAGGTCAATGCGCTTACCGCTGTCAAAATGGTAGCACCGCAGGCAGCGCGCGCCAGTGGACAGTGCACCAGAAAACGAAACGACGATTCTTCCAAGAGCCGCCGATCTTTTACACAAAGGTCCGACCTTCGGCATGCGAAGGTCGGACCTTTGTAAAAAGTGCTGGCCCGTTACTCGAGAATACCGTCGAGGTTGACGTCGTACAGTATCTGGTCTGCAATCAAACGATAGCTCAACAGCTCGCCCTCGGTAAACCAAATCCCGATCTCGCGCGTCGCATCCTCGGTATTCTCCGAGCAGTGGATGAGGTTGCGCACCGCGCGGTCGTCCACCGCCGAGATGCCGTAGGAATCGAGCGTGAGGTCGCCGCGGATGGTACCGACGTCGGACGTGGCCGGCTCGGTGTCGCCGGTAATCTTGCGCGCGACCGCCGCCGCCTGATTACCCTCGAGCACGAACATGACGACCGGGCCGGAGGTCATGAACTTCACGAGCTGGCGGATGATGTCCTTGCCGTACTCGATCGACTCCTTATCCACCGGCAACCCGGCGGCTTTCTTGTCTTCCGCGATCTTGGTGCCCTTCTTGAGGAACCACGCATCGTCCTTGTTGTAATGCTCCCAGAGCTTCTTCTCGTCCGGGACGCCGAACTTGAGGCCAGCGATCTTGAGGCCGGTGCGCTCGAAGCGCTTGATAATCTCGCCGACGAGCGAGCGCTGCACGCCGTCGGGCTTGATGATAACGAAACTGCGTTCCTTCTTGGGATGTGGCATATGCGCGGCACTATATCATATATCCCGTATAAAAGAGAAAGGCGCGTCCCTCGTAAGGAAACGCGCTATTGAGGCCGCTAGGGCTGGCCGTCGAGAAAGACCGTCGCCGGAATCTTCGATGATGCGTGCGCCGGTTTTTCGCCGCCGTACGTGCTCATGATCGCCGCAATGGCGCCAACAAGGAGAAAAACAGTTGCGAGATTGAACGGGTTCGTGTTCTGACTCATTCTTTTCCCTCCAATTCGTAGCCAAGACCATGATGTCCAGCTACCTGCCTATAGGATACATTATGAATATTTTTTGTCAACCCTCTACTACCCCGCCATGCCGAACTTGCGGCGGATCTCTGCTTCTACGTCTTCTCGCGCGCGACCATACGTCATATACGAAAGCTCCTTGAGCGCGTCCACGCGGGTGAAGTCGACCGGCTGCGGCTGTTCGGACTGCAGCGTGAACGGCCGCGCAGGGACGCCATGCACGAGGAGCGACACGACGGCGTTGTAGTTGGGCAGATGCTCAAGGTCGTGCGCGGTGAACGTGGGCGCGAACTGCTTTTCCAAGAACTCCGCATCCGTCGTGCCGATACGCATACTGATCTTGGTACCGACGTTGCCGATGACCGCGTCGCGGATGTCCTCCTCGAGCTGGGCGATAAACTGGTGCGCCACTGTGAGCGAGAGCTTGTATTTGCGCGCCTCGGAGAGGATAGTGGCGATGGACGGAGTGGCGAAGTTCTGAAACTCGTCGATGTAGAGGTAGAACGGCGGCACGGCGCCGCGCGCGTCGATGCGGGAGAATGCGGCTTGCAGGAACTTCGAGACGAGTACGAGGCCGAGCAACTGCGCGTTGCGATCGCCCAAGCGGCCTTTCGAGAGGTTCGCCAGGAATATCTTCTTGCCGTCCATTATCTGCCGGAAGTCGAACGCTGATTCCTCCTGCGCGACGATCGGACGCATGATGTCGTTGGCGAGGAACACATCGAACTTGCTGGTTATGTAGGGCACGATGTTCTCCAACGACGCTTCCCCGCCCGCCTGTTCGGCAATCTTCCGCCAGAACTGCACGACGACCGGATTCTTGCAACGCGCAAGCTTCAGGTTGCGGAACGACGCATCGGCGAACACGCGCGGAATCTCGAGGAAGGTGGAGCCGGAAGCCGGGTCTTCTACCACGAGCATCGTCGCGTTGCGGTAGTACTGTTCGAACATCGGGCCGAACGCCTCCGGGACGTCCGCGTACAGCTTGCGGAATATGTCGTACACGGCGTCCACCACGAAGGTCTTCATCTCAGGGCGCGATATGTCGTACTCAAGCATGTTGAGCCCCATCGGCCGCGCCGTGTATGCCGGATCGAAGTAGATGACATCGCCCGCACGCTCCGGTGGAATCATCGCCAACACTTCTTCGATATCGTTGCCGTGCGGATCAATGAACGCCACGCCTTCGCCGTTCTCGATATCCTGCCGGATCATATTCTTGATCAAAGACGTCTTGCCGGTGCCCGTCTGCCCGATGACATAGCAATGCCGCAAGCGATCGGCAGCACCGAAACGCACGCGTTGTTCCTCGGCACCGTAGCGATTGAGCCCGAGTACGATTCCTTCACCCGCCATCTCCACCGGCGCGGGCGCTTGCGTAGCATACGATTTCTTCAGCTCGCGCGAGGTCGTCACACGCTCGGCGGTAAAGTGGAAGACGCTGGTGAGTTCGGCGAGCGAGAGCGGCATCGCAAGCGACGCGTCGTATTCTCGGTAGGTGAACGCATGAAGAAAATCGTGGAACCCCCACCAGCTCGCGATGTCCCTGAACAGGAACCGGTTGCCCTTCGGATCGTCATACTGCGCGAACGGCGCCTTGAGATTATCCACCAAGGCCTGTGCGCGCGCATGCGTGGGTGCCGACGCCACGATGCGCACCACCGCGGGTGCCACCCGGCTCTTTATCTTGCGCCCGATCTCCTCTATCGCCACTTGGTCTGTCACGCGCGACGCGGTACGCTCCTTCTCCTTCTTCGCCTCGTCGGGGAAAAATATCGAATTGGTCAGATCGTGCACCACATCGCCCAAGACCGTCTCAGGCACCTTCAAGGCCTCCTCGCGCGGCGCGCCTTTCTCCAGCTGATTGATCATCTTCTGGTAGTGGCGGTTGTAGCGGTCGCCCTCGGACGACACGACGATCTGCACCGCCGCGCCCTCGCCATGCTTGGCGATCTTGGCGAATGCGGCCAAGAGGACATTAAGCGGATCATGGTCGAACATGTCCGGCGTCTTTATCGGGAACGCCCCGCTTTCCGCCAAGTGCGCGACCGCCGCCGCATGCTCGCCCTCGCTGTTGAATATGTTGTAGTCGCCCCGGCTTTCGGTGATGCGCGCATGCGGGAAGACGGAGGCCATCAGCCGCTCGGCAAGCACCTTCTTCTCGTGCGGAACCGCCAGATACAGCGATGCCTCCTCGCTTCCCTCCGGGACGGCAATTTCAAGCGAGAATCCCTCGCCTTCGTCAGTGAGCGACATGAGCCCCGCATACAATTGCTCCGACGACGATAGCAGGCGGTCGAGCCCTTGCTCGCGCCGCTCCTCGCCTCCTTGCCCGCCATGCGCCTGCGGTTCGATCTCGAAGAGCACGAGCCCTAAGCTCCGGCGCATCTTCTCCGGAAGCACCCCGTAATCGGGCAGTCCTTCGGCGATGTAGCGCACCAGCGCGCGATGGAAGTCGTCTTCGAGATGCGGATTCTTGCTGCGCATAGCGATCGACAGCGCATTCTTGATGCCGTGCTGGGCTATCATGGCCAGGAGCGCATCTATCTGCTTGTCGTGCGTCTCGGGCTCGAGCTTGAGCGCGCGCGTCAGCGTTTCGTGCTCGGGCAGAACGACCGACTCATGCAGGACGGTTGCGGGCGGCATGTCGGCGTAGTGGCGTATTTCGCGCCGCAGAACGCGGTCGCGCTCAAACTCGTTGCCGTGCGTGTCCAGTTCCTCTTGTTGCTGCGCGACACGCTGCCGCAGATACGCCAGTTCTTCTTCCGGCGTACGGAACCGTTCATATGCGGCGGTGCGCGGCCGCTCTCCGAGTACGGAAGACATGCGACAAGTATACCGTGCTGCGTTACCATACATCGCATACCCGGTGTCTGGTTTGTGAATATTCAAGGCGACTATTTCACCCCGCACCCCACTATGCAATCCCGATTTATCAGAATGCAGCGTCCGACATTCGGTGTTCAGCGTTAAGGATTGAGTATGTAGCGTTCAGCAGCCAGCAACCAATACTCCACACTCACCCTGTATGATGTACTTAACTAATCCTATAGATATTTTTAAGTACGACAGGGGCGATGCATGCAATCAAGAACCCTGGGGCAGAGCCCTACCACCGCTTCGCATCGGCGGGGTATGCAGGAGCGCTACGCGCACACGACTGGATGGAAACCAAGGTTTCCCTAACCCGTCCTTAGCGGCTCCCCGCGACAAAGCCGCGAGGCATATTTGGAATCATGCCTCCGGCAGTTTGAAATGCCTGCGCAACGCACTGTCTCGCTCAATAGAGTCCACTATCATGTAGCGCATATCATCTCCTATGCGGTACTCCGCCTTGAGCAGCGTGATTATGTCTTCGCAATCGTACGGGTACACCCACACGCTATCCTGGAGCCGCACGAACCCTGCTTCCACGAACAAAGACCTCACGCGCAGACGCAACGCTCGACGTCGCTCCGGTATATCGAACACCAACACCCGCCACTTGCCATCCCATCGCCGCGGCTGCTGCTGCATTGCTTCGCGCATCATCAACAACGCAAGCTGACGCTCCCCCTTCGGCGTAATATGCAACTTCTCATCCTGCCAACGGATCAAACCGGCGCTCAGCAAACCGCGCACCGATCGGTTGACGACATCTCGCTGCCGAGGCGATGGCAGCATTCCCATCTTCGCCATCGCGCCGATGACGTTAGGCGCCACGAGCGCGATACTGATGGCCCCTGCAGCTTGAATCGTGCCTAGCAGTAACGCGCGCAGTTGGTTGCGTCGCGTCCGTTCCCTGCTCTCGCGCTCCTGCTTCCCCATGTACTTATCTTATCCTATAGATATTTTTAAGTACACTCATCTGTACACTCGTCAACATCCTGAAATTATCGCGCAGCAAGATGCTTCTGCAAAAATGCGACGATCATCTCGCGCGCCGGCTCGTTGAAGCCGGTGTATTGCATATCGGCTATGTATTCGTCGATCGGAACCCAGCGCCACTCTGAAAACTTCTCGGGTTCCATCAAGGCAGCATCCTCCTGTGTCGTGCAGTGGAAGAGATACAGATGTCTGGCGTCGCTGCCGGGAGCGCACGGTGCATCCGCGATGAATTCATGGATCTCGAATGTGCGAATCCCCACTTCTTCGTCGGTCTCACGGCGCAGTGCCGCTTCAATGGTCTCGCCGGCCTCACACCGGCCACCGGGAATCGTCCAGACGGCCTCATCCTTCCACACGTCGGCGGTATAGTGTCGCCTGCCAAGCAGTATCTTCCCGTCCCGCTCCATGACCGCCGCCGCCACACAGAGTCGATCGCCGATAGCACCTAATATCTCATGCATACAAATGTTTGCGTGTCCGTAACGCGAGTATACCGATAGTCGCGGTCTCCAGGAACATATAGCCCGCATAGGCAAGATTCGTGAAGTCGTACGTCGTAACGGACAGGATACTCAACACCGACGCGGCGGCGACCATAAGCCACGCGGGCGCGTACTCCGTATGCGGGGCGCGATATGTCTTGACGATGGTCGGAATCGCAGCAGCAAGCGACGCGACGATGGACAGTGCCAGCGCAAGCGCTGGTTCGCCGGTCATCTGCCACAGTGCAATACCGATAAGACCGATGACGAGACACGCCATATCAAGCCGCGAAGAAGCAGAATACCCGTAACCACTGAGTGCGAATATAGTGATGATCGTCATGCCTGCCGTGCCGACAAGCGGCAGAACGAGCGGCCACCCGCGCCCAGCACCCGCATACATCGCAACGACATCAATGACACTCAAGACCGTCCATACACCGAACGATACGGCATTAGGGCGTGTCGTACCACGTACGATCGCACGCAGATACGGCAAGAGCGAGAGTGCCTGCACGACACCCGCAGCAATACCGAACCAAGCGTGAATCGTCATTCTTTTGTTATCACCTCCGGGCCGTTCGCGGTGATGATGACGGTGTCTTCGGCGTGCGCGCTGCGCGAGCCGTCTTTCGTGCGATACGAGAAGCCATCCTTATCTATGAACAGATCGCTCGTACCGAGGGTCATCATCGGCTCGATGGCGATGACCAGATTCTCTACCAGTTCGACACCCTCCCCTGGCTCGCCATAATTGGGCACATGCGGTTCCTCGTGGACCTGCTTGCCCACGCCGTGACCGGACAGGTTACGCGGGAATCCGAAATCGTACTTCTCCGCTATCAGCTCTACGGCATGGCCGATGTCGCCGGTGGTGTTCCCTACCACCGCCCTCGCAATGCCCGCGCGCAGCGCCTCCTCGGTACCGCGCACCAGCATGATGTCTTCATCGCTTTTCGGCGTGCCCGCGATGACGGTGCGCGCGTGATCGGTGTACAGACCCTTGTGCTTGATGCCGAAATCGACGGTGACGACATCGCCCTCCTGGATGACGTAATCGTTCATCCACGCCGGCGCGTGCACGATGATGTCGTTGACCGAGAAGCACAGCCCGCCCGGAAACTTCTCGCCGCGGCGCCCCGACGGATAGCCGATGAACGCGAGCTCGTCGCCGTCCGCGGCGACCCATTCCTCCACCGCCATCTCTATCTCGTGCCCCGTGATGCCGGGTCGTATCATCTCGCACATGCGACGCACATGCCGCGCCAGGCGCTTGCCGCCTTCACGCAGTGCGTCTCGTTCTTCTTGTGTTTTTGCAATCATACCCGCGCGGGATCTATACCAGCTTGAGGGTAGCAAGAATCGTCTGATGAATTGGTTCGATCGCAGGCGAACCGTCTATGTGGTGGATGGTCCAGCCGAGATTCTCAAGTTCTTTGATGGCGGGAACGACATGATCCTCGTACCATGCGAAGCGGCTCGCGATGACCTCGTCCTTCGCGTCGTCGAAGCGGCCGCGCGCCACCAAGCGTGCCTTCGCCTCTTCGGCGGTGAGGTCAAGCACGATAGCATCAAGCCGGGTGCGGCCCCAGAGGCGTGCGATGTCGTTGGCCGCGCGCGACTGATCCGGCCGGCGGCAGGTACCGTCGAGCAGGAGATGTTGCGTGCCGTCGAAGCCGTCGTTGATGGCATGGGTCAAGAGCGTGATCGGCATGAACGACGGCACCAGGCCGCCGGCGTGCAGGATCTCGCCGATCTTCGTGCCCAACGGCGTCCCCGTCTGCATGAATTCGCGCAAGAGGGTTCCCATCTCCGGCCGCAACACGCCGCGGGAAGGATCGTGCTCGGCGAGATACTGCTGCAACAATTCCACCTGTGTGCCCTTGCCGGAGCCGGAGATGCCGAAGAAAACGATAGTGAGGGGTTCCATAACGTCACAGAGTATAGCCCTCTTTCGTTAAAATGGCCACTATCTCCTCTTCTGTCTGCGCAAGCATCCCGTCACCGTTGACGATGCGGTAGTCATATTCGGGCGCGTGCAGATGCACTTCGGCTTCGGTTATCTTCATGCGCTGCTCGAACTCGGCCGGGGGCATCGTGCTACGCGCCTTCACGCGCGCGCGGAACGCCTCCAGCGATTCCGGCATGATGAAGAAGCTGATGATGCGATAGTGCTCCTTGAGCCACTGCATGCCGGTCAAGTCGACCGGTGCAAAGAGCATGCGGTACTTCTTGACGGCCTTCTCGAGCTCGGGCACGAGGATGCCGTAGCGGATGCCGCCAAGCGTGGGCACGAAGCGCGTACCGACGAGATCACCCTCAGCAAGCGCCGCATCAAACTGCTCGGGTGTGTAGAAAAAATAATCCTTCCCCTCCTGCTCGCCTTCGCGCGGTAGACGCGTCGTCACCGTCACCAGTTTTCCGATGCGCGGCTGACGCGCCACGAGACGGTTGATGAGCGTATTCTTTCCCGATCCCGACGGCCCCGCGATGACCACTATCTTACCAGACATGCGGCTATTCTAGCGCAAATCCCTCTTTCTTGAGAATGGCGATGACCGCCTCGACCGCTTCATCGAGCTTGCCGTCTTCGTTCTGGATGTGGTAATCGTAGAATGGCGCCTCTTCGGCGATCTCTCGCTTCGTGAACGCCTGGCGCTCCGCCCACTCAGTGTCGCTCATCGGTGCGCGCTCGCGGACGCGCTGTTCGAACGCCTCCGAGTGCGGCGGCATGATGAAGAATGTCGTCGCGTCGTAGTGCTCTTTCATATACGTCGCGCCCACGATCTGCAGCTGGCACAACACCACCTTGCCGCTTGCGATGCGCGCTTCGATGTCGGGCTTGTAGGTGCCGTACATGTGGCCGGTCTCGGAGCGGACGTAGTATTCGAGGATGTTCCCTGCCGCCATCTCTTCCTCGAATTTCTCCTTGGTGAGGAAATGGTAGTTGACGCCGTTGCGCTCCCCCGGTCGCGGCGGGCGCGTGGTTGCGGTGACCATCCGCACCGTGTTAGGGCATCGCGCCACGACGCCGTTGATGACCGAATCCTTGCCGCTGCCCGCTGGCCCCGCTATGACCACTACCTGCTTCGCTCCCATGATGGCGGCATCATAGCACAAGCGTGTTGTTTTTCGGAAACGAAAGCGGGCGGCGCTGTGCGCCTCCCGCCTCTTCCGATACCGATAAGCGGTTAGTATTCTCTGATACTCGTCTGCGCATCGAGCTTCTTCACGAGATCAAGGACGACAGAGACGGCAATAAGGAGCGCGGTGCCGCCAATGGTGAGCGCCGTGATACCGGTCGCGGCGCGCAGGCCAAGCGGCAACACCGCCAACACGCCGAGGAACAAGGCGCCCACGAGCGTGATGCGCGTGATGACATTGCCCAGATATTCCGCCGTCTGCACGCCCGGACGTACGCCGGGGATGAATGCGCCGTTCTTCTGCAGGTTCTTGGCTATCTGCGACGGCTCGAAGGTGATGGCCGTGTAGAAGTAGGTGAAGATGAACACGAGGAAGAAGTACGAGAGGCCGTACACGAGCTGGTTTGCGAGGAACGCGTTGAGTCCGGCGGCGACCGACGCCAGAACCGGAATCGTGCTGTTCGCCAAGAAGGTGGCGATCATCTGCGGGAACAAGAGGATCGAGAGCGCGAAGATGATCGGCATCACACCCGCCTGGTTGACGCGAAGCGGCAGATAGGTAGAGACGCCGCCCAGCACTTTCGAACCGCGCACGCGGCGCGCGTAGGTCACGGGAATCGGGCGCTCCGCCTCGGTGATGAACACGACGCCTGCGACGATGATCGCGCCTGCGACGGCAAAGCCGAGGTATGCGGGCAGCTGCGTCGCATCGAACGAGAACGCGAGCTGCGCCAACTGGCTCGGCAGCGCCGCGACGATACCCGCGAAGATGAGGAGCGAGACGCCGTTGCCGATGCCGAACTCCGACATGAGCTCGCCGATCCACATAAGGAGCATCGAACCTGCCGCGATAACCATGACGTTCGTCACGAAATCGAGCACAGAGAGGTGCGGGAGGATGCCGTTCTGCTGCAGGAGGAGCGTAAAGCCGATGGCCTGTATGAACGCGAGCGGGATGGTGAGATAGCGCGAATACTGCATGAAGCGCATGCGGCCGGAATCCCCTTCTTCCTGATAGATCTCCTTGAGGCGCGGCACCAGGACTGTCATCAGCTGCATGACGATCGACGCGGTGATGAAGGGCGAGACGCCGAGCATGACGATGGAGAGGTTCGAGAAGCCGCCGCCCGAGAAGATGTTCAGGAGGCCGAAAAACTGGTTATTCGAAAGGAAGGACGCGAGTTCGCTGGCATTGATGCCCGGCGTCGGGATGGCGGCGAGGAAGCGCGACACGACCAACGCGCCCGCGACGAAGAGCAGGCGGGAGCGGAGCGTCTCGTCGGTGACGACGAGGGAGAGTTTGCGGAAGAATGATTCGATCATACCCGGTAGTGAAATGTCGGCTAGTGCTAACGCACAGTACCCAATGTATCCTGAATAATCAAGCAAGCTGCATTGCCTCGGCATGTCGGCGTCACACGCGAAGCGTAAGCCGACATTCTACTACCGGGCATATGCCTAGGCTGCAATCGATCCGCCCGCCTTCTCTATTGCAACGCGGGCAGTTGCGGAGACGCCGCAGCCGACGATGGAGAGCTTCTTGGTGAGCGTACCGCCTGCAACGATCTTGACCGGCGGGAACTGGAGACCGCGGCCCGATGCGATTCCTGCGGCGGCGATCGTTTTCGGATTCACCGTGGCGCCCGCATCGAAAAGCTTTTCGAGGCGCGCAAGCGAGACGGCAACCGGAGCCGGACGAGAGCCGACGACCGTGCGGCCGCGATTCTTGCCGTAGCCGCGGCGCTTCGGCAGCTTCTTGATGATGTCGCGCATCTCCGGGCGCTTCTTGCGGCCGGCGCGGGCGTTCTGGCCCTTGGTGCCGCGACCGGCGGTCTTGCCGCGGCGTCCGCCGCGGCCCACGCGCGTCTTTGTGCGTGCCCCGGTGCGAGTGAGCGTGTGCAGTGCGGTAGTCATACGATTATGCGTTCTTCACCTGTACGGATACCTGGCGCAGCGCATCAAGCGCGGCGCGCGCGTTGTTGACCTGATTCTTGCTGCGCGAGAGAAGCTTGCCCGTGACGTCGGTGACGCCCGCAAGCTCGAGTACCGTGCGCACCGACGAGCCCGCCACGAGCCCGCGGCCGGCCGAGGGCTTGATCTCGACCACCGAGGCGCAGTACTTAGAGCTGGCCTGATGCTTGATGCTGCGGTTCTTGGTGAGATCCACCGTGACCATGTGGCGCTTGGCGTCGCGAGTCGCCTTTTCGATGGCCAACTGCGTATCAATCGCCTTGCCCAAGCCGACACCCACGCGGCCCTTCTTGTCGCCGATGACGATGCCGACCGAGAAATTGAAACGGCGGCCGCCAGCCATGACGCGCGCCACGCGGCGGATGCCGATGAGCTTCTGCGAGAATTCCGAGCGCTCGCCCATGCCGTTGTCGCGACGCGGACCGCCCGGACGACCGCCTGCGCGCGGGCCGCCGCGCCCTGCCGGACCGCGACCACCCTGCGGGCGTCCGCCTGCGCGGGGAGCGCCGGTGCGAGCCGGAGCAGCCGTCGCCGGAGCGGGAGTCGTGTTCTTCTGTGCGTCGTTCGTCATAGGTCAGATAGTAAGATTAGAAAGTGAGTCCTGCTTCGCGAGCCGCGTCGGCAAACGCCGCGATGGTGCCGATGTAGCGGAACCCGCCGCGATCGAACACGACCGTCGTGATGCCTTGCTCTTTCGCTTTCTTCGCAAGCGTAACGGCTGCGGCGGCTGCGCGCTCGCGCGGGGTGGTGCCCTTCTCGGCGGCCGACGAGACAGCCACGAGCGTGCGGCGCGCATCGTCGTCGATGAGCTGCGCGGTCAGGCGCGTGTTCGACTTGTACACGGCCAGGCGCGGCTTTGCCGCGGTGCCCTCGACACGGGCGCGGACGCGCGCGTGGCGACGAGAGCGTTGCTGTTGTTTCGTGAGAGTTGCCATACGTCAATAAGATTATGCGCCCGCCTTCTTGCCCGCCTTCATGCGGACGACCTCGCCTTCGTACCGGATGCCCTTGCCCTTGTACGGCTCCGGCTTCTTCAGCGCGCGGATGGACGCCGCGAACTGGCCGACGGCTTCCTTGTCCGCACCGGTGATGGTGATGACATTCTTCTCGACGGCGGCGGTAAGACCCTGCGGCACCTCCACCTCGACCGGATGCGAGAACCCGAGCGCGAACTTGAGCTTGGAACCGGCGAGCTCGGCGCGGTAGCCGATGCCCTGCACTTCGAGTTTCTTGGCAAACGGCGTATTCACGCCCGCGACCATGTTGCGGATATGCGCGGCATAGGTGCCCCAGAGCGCGCGCGAGATGCGGTTCTTGCCCACCGGCGTGACGGAAACCGAACCGTTCTCGACCGCGACAGAGACGGCCGGATGGAGCGCACGGGTAAGCGTGCCGCCCTTGCCCTTGACGGTGATGTCAGCCGCGCCGACGGTGACGTCGGTGCCTGCCGGAACGATGATTGCGCGCTTACCAATACGTGACATAAGATTTTTCAGAATGGAAACTACCAGATTTCAAACAAGGCCTCGCCGCCCACCTTCGCCTTGCGCGCCTCCTTGTCGGTCATGACACCCTGCGGGGTCGAGAGGATGAGTGCGCCGTGGCCGTAGCGAACCGGATTGATCTCCTTCGAGCCCTTGTACAGGCGACGGCCCGGCTTCGAGATACGCTTCACATCGGTGATGGCGTGCGAGCCGTCGGCCTTGTACTTGAGCACCACGTCGAGCGTCTTGCGCACCTTCTTACCCTTCTTCTCAATGTCGGACACATAGCCCGCCTCCTTGAGCTTCTCGGCAATAGCGAGCTTGAACTGCGAAAACGGGACAGACACCGTCTCCTTGCCGACAGCGCCGGCATTCTTGAGGCGGATTATGAAATCTCCCACTGGATCGGTGATAAGCATAGGCAAAATTACCAAGACGACTTCTTAACACCCGGAATATGACCCTCAAGCGCCTCTTCGCGGAAGCAGATGCGGCAGAGATCGAAGTCGCGCATAAAGCCGCGCGGACGACCGCACTTGAAACAGCGGCGAACCACCCGAGAGCTGAACTTCGGGGTGCGCTTCGCTTTCACTATCATTGAGGTCTTTGCCATAGATTGTGTGCCCGAAGGAGAGTTGGGATGCTGGCACCGGGGCCTTTCGGCGCCTGGTTAGGGCATTCCCTCTCGTGACCCTTCTCTTGCGATATCCAGGCTTTTGGCCACGGATCAGTCCAAAACAAAGGCCCCCTATAGAGGCCTGCCAAATATACGCGATAGGCCACCGGAAGTCAAACTTTGAGCGCCTATCCCGTCAAGCGACTTGATGTGTTATAGTATATCTGGTCATACTTTAGTCATTGTTCTCAAGATTGCTGTCTAACCTTCCCCGCGAGGGGTATGGAGATACGATACCTCCCAGAACGCTATTCTGGGCGTAAAGTTCGGCTCAGCTCAAAGGTTTTTCAAAGCAGTAATCAAGGCTAAGTTAGGCGTTTGAACGTCGCACGGAAGCGAAATTGGGTAATCGCAGAACAATGGCGGAGAGGTAAAAAACCACACAGAGCCGCCGCAAGGCGGTTTTGTGTTTGCAAGTCGCTTGACGGGATAGGCGCTAAACTTTGTGAGCCGGCGTCTGCGCTCCTTTACGCGCAGTCGATTCCGGCATGATGACAATGCGGGATGGGCAAAGAGGTGGGATTAGAAAAAGATTATTAAAGGTGACTGTGCCTGTCCCCCTTAATTCATTGACCGTACCCTAAAGGGTCAGGCACCACAAAAGTCAGAAAATCATTGTATAATACTTCGACTTGCCGGAATCAATACATTCCCAAAGGATATCCCCTTGTTAACTGATTGCCTGATTGCATCTAGCTCTTCCGACTGCTCTGGGTCATTGATCCACCTAACATAGTCCCCCGGCAAGTCGACCGGGGATTCTGTCAACAACCCCCTCTCGACAGCGGTGCCATACACTCGTCGATACGCACTCCCCCATCGCCACTCTTCTGGCCGTATCACAAGCTTCGCTCTTGCCGGATTGCGCTCTATGTATTTCAGCACAGTCAGCAGATGCCAATCATCTTCAACCAAGAATGACTTGTATCGGCCTTGATACAGATGTCCGCCGCCGATAGTCTCCTTGCGCGTATGATGCCGCCGCGCATGCGATGTTCCAAGCCACTGCATTGTTTTCGACAGATCGCCGTCACTGCGCGGATGCAGCAGCATATGCCAATGATTGGGCATGATGGTATACGCGAGTATACGCATACCATACTCCTCTTTTATTTCCGACAGCAAATACTCGAAATCTCTATAATCGGCGTCGTTATGGAAGATCGTTGCACGTGCATTAGCACGGTTGATGACGTGATACACCAGATCACCGACATCGGTGCGTGGCGCGCGGCCCATATGAAAATATTATACAATGTATTCAGCTACTGTGAGGTGCCTGACCCTAATTCTGCTAATTCTGAGGTGCCTGACCCTAATTCTCTAATTCTGTGACCCTAATTCTGACCCTAATTCTGACCCTAATTCCTTGACCCTAATTCCTAATTCTGTGACCCTAATTCTCCGCACTCGTGCCCACATTTACTGCTGCCATGTACCGAGAACGTCATGCACAATATCTTCGTGCGAGGCTGAGGCACTAAAGATAACGTACAGATCACGTATCGGGAATACAACGGTGATACGAGGCACGCCCTCGGATATATACCGATACTGCTTACCCGTGATAGTGCCCAGCCGAACATCTACCGCCTCTGCTTGGGCAATGTCCATGTTGCGAAGAAAATTATTGTACAGCTCACTGGTGGCTATATTCACATAGTCCATCCGATTCGTCTTTTTGCCAGATATACTAACGGCCGTCAGATTGAACTTACTATATGGACTACTGAACGTGTTTTCTTCCCACACCAGCTCCTCCGGATACCAAAACTCAAATCCGAACTCCTCGTTGCGGTAGTGTTTGAGACCGGGGCGGGATTCGGCTGGTGCTGATGATGCCGATTCGCTTGTCGCGGCTGAGATGCTCGTTGCGACAGGATGCGTAGTGGTAGTTGGTGTGCTTGTTGCGCTCGGTGTGGTGGCGAGCTGTGTGGGTGCCTCAACAATGCGCCACCAGTAAATAGTGCCGATGAGTACCGCGAGGAGAACGAATGCAATAACCTGGAGATTTTTATTCATACTTCAATAGTACCCTGCCTTGGTCGGTGGTAACGACCGGTAGAACCATGCCGGTGTAGGTTTTTACTTTCTTGCGCAGAAGCAGGCGCGCTGTTTCTTTTGAGAGGTCTGCGGTGTCGTCACTTGCCGTGGCATCGAGGATGTATGTTTTATTTATGAGCGGTACATACACAGAGATGCGGCGTTCGGTTGGCGTGCGTACAGCGGAGATAAGAAGCGTGTATTTTCCCTTTTTGTCAGTTGCCCAGAAGTAACGCAGGGTCGTTGCACTGTTCGTGGTCGTTCCAGTTGAATACACGATGACGGGAATGGAGAGTGAGGTGTATTGCGATTTTGTGACATTGTTGGCCAGTGTGAGCGAGAGAGTGTTCCCCGCTTCGTCGGTGATGGTGCTGGAGGTGGCGGTGGTTGAGACGGTGGCGCTGGAGGTGTTATCAGTACCAGTTATGGTAATTTTCTTCGTCGTTTTGTCGAATCTAATACGAGCTTCGGGCGGTGTTGTATCTGTCACCACGGTAACGTTACGATCTTCATCAACCACAACCTCGAATCCGTCGGCGGGAATATCGCTCAGAGGCACATCTTTTGCAATCCATACGGTACTACTGCCGGCTGTAAACTCAAGCGAGTAGGTCTTGTCTGGCGACGCTCCCTCGTACGGTGTAACGTCTATCTTGTATGTGCCGGGCTTTGCTGTGTATGAATATGCAACATATTCCGGATATCCGGCAGCGTCATAGTCAGCAATGGCAAACAGTAGGTCGCCATCAGAGCGGATAATCTCTTCAGCGGTTACGATCGTCTTGGTGTCACTCACCGTAAATCCTTCAGGGTCGGTAACTGACAGGTGCACCGGGGAGTGCGTGCGAGCGGTAATGGCGGCGATGCGCTTGTATGGTCGGCCAAAGCCAACCAAATCTGGCAACATCATAGCATCAAGAGAGGTAGTGACGATGCCCACTCCCTCCCCAGAGGCATGCACCACATTACTCGTGCGCGCTCCTCCAGCATACACAGCGACATGATCTACATTGGAATCAGAATCCCAATCAAAAAACAACAAATCACCCGGGCGCAGTTCCGCTTCGGTTACGGGCGTAGTAAGGTAGCGATATTGATCATTTGCCGTTGCGCGCGGTACATAACTTTTGTCGAAGTTTACGGTTGGATCGAAGTACCGATTGTATGACCACTCAACCAACCCGGAGCAGTCGAGCCCTGAACCCGTCTGTCTCTTTGCGACTGCGTATCCGCTTGCAACGCGACCAGATTCGACATAGTACTTCTGATCATAATCCCACCCACGTGCACCGATAAGATACGGATAGGTTACGACCGCCCGTGCTAGTAATGATGCAGCATATCCGATGGTGAGTTTGGAAACAAAATCTATATGATCAATTGACTCATACTCCACCCATTCACTCGCGTGTCCTTCACTATCAACCGCACGGGCGCGCCAATGGAATCCTTGTTGCATATCGCCCGCGTATTGCGTTGGAAGCGGAATCAAATCGCTCACGTCGACTGACAGCGTAGTGGTTGCGCCTGCGGCAATCGCACTCGTCGTTGCGTGCGTATTGGTGCCGTCGAACGGTTCTTCTGCACGCTTGAGTTCCACTTCAAGCGTCACCTGCGTGCTGTCGGCATCAGATACCTCGGCCTTGAGGACGACGGCATTGCCGATGAAACCGGCGCCGGATTCGATCGGGTCGATGCCGAACTCGCGGAATTGGGCGAGGTTCGTGACTGTAGGTGCGGCCGCCGCAGGCGGCCGCACTGCGAACGGATCTTCCGTCAAAAACGGCACGGTCGGGAAATTACCCTGCACCACGTCCCCATCACCGCCCGGATTGTCGCTTGATTGCGGTCCGTTCGGACTGCCCCACCAATTGTTCACAAAGGTAGCGTTACCCCATTGAAAGCGTGGTATTTCAACGCGCACACCGAAGTTCGTATTGTCGTGGAAACTCGAGTTGTTGACGACTCCCGTCGAGCCGCCGCCAATGACGAGAACCAGACCGCCCGTACTGTGCGCGACTTCGAGATTATTGAATGAAAACGTCTCGTATACGCCGCCAGAGGCGCACAGATACAGCGCGGCGCCGATGCCGTCGGCCACGGAGCCGCCATAGAGGACATGAGTGTTGTCTGCAGTGGCGTGTTGCTGTGATGAACACGGCAGGTCGACATGTCCCCAATCCCCCGGTGCAGGCACCGTAGCACTGCCATCGCCGTTGGTGTCACCTCCATGCGCATCGTCTTTGTACGAAGTGAAATAGACTGGATCTTCGGCAGTGGCAAGGTTTGTGAAAGTCGTTTCGGGGTGAATTATGAGGTTGCTTACATGATTCCGGAACTTCACCACGACACCCGGCTCAAGCGTCACGTCGCCCGAGCGGATGTATACGGGACCATCGATGACATACGGACTGCCCGCGTGTGCGAAGCGGTAGCCTTGGTAGTAGGTGCCGGTGAGATGAGTGGCGGTATCGTTGTACGGCAATGGGATGAGTGGCTCGGGAACGGCGTTCGGGTCGTCGGTGACAAGAAGCGCAGGAGGCCCTGCACAGGCGTCGGTACCGTTGGCATCGTCCGGGCAACTCTGCCCTGCTGCGAGCGCGCCGCCGTAGAGTTCACCGCCTTGGCCGATGGAACCGAGCGGCGCAACACGAAGGGTGCTGCTGGCTGAAAAGGTCGGCAGATCAGCACGGGTGCCGCTGCTCGTTGTGCAGTCCGGAACGGCATAGGCGCGTATCCATCCTGCAACGAGCTGTTGCTCGAAACGAATCACACAAGATGGAGCAGTGTTTGGCGCACTGAACCACAGCACGGTATCCTCTTGCGGCAGGCGTGCGTTGATCCACCAATACAAGGGCTGCCCGGTTGCTGAAACAGGAAGATGTAGTGCGCCCCAATATCCCGCGTCTTGGTATGAGGCAGGTGCGGTGTACACGAGCCGAGAGTGGTCGATCTGGGAGTACAACGTAGCCGCTCCGACTGATGACGGAGCAGCAAGCAAAAGCACAAACAGAAAGGATGTGTGCGTGCGAATGATGGCAGCTATCACCTTCATGAAAAACAGTATGTACTGCGTTACCACGAGCCGCAAGTTACGCCACGACAACAGCAACCTCCCTGTTATACGCCGCGAGGCGCCAGATGGAGACGAGGAGGATGCCCATGCCGAGGAGTTGCACGGGGACGAGCGCGCTTCCGGGGATGAACAGCCAGTTCACGACGACAGCCGCGAGTGGAAAGCCGAGCTCGGCCAATGTCGCAACCGAGGCGTTTGTCTGTGCGAGACCGCGGTAGTAGATGAGGAGAGAGATGACACCGGAGGCCAGCGCGATGACGCCGATCACGCCTATGTCGAGGAGCGTGAGCGTGCCCGGTACGGGGAACGCATGGCTGTATGAGGCATACGCGAGAAGGAACGCGAGCGCAATCGAGAAGCGAAGCGCAGTGACAGCCCGGAAACTCACACGATGCAGCACCACCTTCCCCAGCACGGTCGAGGCGCCCCACACGAGTGCAGCGAACAGCGCGAGCGACACGCCGAGAACGTTCGGATTGAACGCCTCGCCCGGGTACAGCTGCGGCACGAGATTCGGGAACGAGATGAGATACGCGCCCCCGAGCGCGAGTGCCGCATACGCGAAGAAACGCGGGTGGAGCGCCTCGCGCAAGAGCACGGCGGAAAGCGCGATGGCGATCAGCGGCTGCAGCTTCTGTAGGAGGATGGCAACGGACGGATTTACATAATGGAATGCCTGCGTGAATGCGATGGAGCCGAGCGCCGAACCCGCGATGCCAACAAAAAGCACCGCCGCCCATTCCTTCGCCTTGAGCGCCGCGAGTGAGCGCCATTCGGCGAACAAGACCGGCAGGATGATGGCGACGTCCACCAGATGCTCGCCGAGCACGATAAACGTGCTCGACAATTCCTTGGTGAGAAACAACCTGAACGGCGCGTCGGTCGCCCACAGCATCGCGGCGAGGAACACCAGAAAGGGGCCAGTCATATTACGGCAACGAAAGCCGTGGGAAATTGCGAACGATGGCACGGGCAACGTCTTCGCTCGCCGTTTTCGAGGAAGGGATACTCCCTTTTGCTGGCGCCTGCACACGCAACGAAATCACCTGCTCCGGATGCACGGCTATATATTCCTTTACCGTATTCCCATCCATAACGAGTGCATCGTCTTTTTGCACTGTCGCATCCGGCAATAAGCCCGGGTCGGCGTATACAACACCGACGCCATCGAACACAAACAATGTCGGCTCTTTCCATTCGGACACGCCGTTCCCCAGCTTGTTTATAAGGCGTACGGCGAGTGTTGCCGACTGTTTGCTTGAAAACCCCGCCTCAAGGTTTGTCTTACTGTCGCGCACCTGCAAATCAATCCGCGTATCACCCCGACCAACATGCTGCGCCGAAAAACCGGCGCCATTGAACACTGCGACAAACAGCCACTCAATCGCGCCACCGACAATAAAACGATTCTCGTAAATGGCGCTGTTATAGGATGAGCGCAATGTATCAATCGCGGCCTCAAATGCCGCCCTCAAATCGTCGTCCGACGACAGTCGCTCTCGAAATGCGGCAAACAGGCGGCGCGACGCGTCAAAGTTATTCATGGCGGCATGGTAGCTCGATTCCAGGGTTTTGTATAATATGAACGTATGCGCATTATCCCCCCAGAAAAACGGAATCTCGTAGAGCAGTTGGTGGATGTTCATGGACTGGATGGTGCATGGAAAGCACTACTGCGTGCACGCATAAAAAACAGCGGGCAAAATTTTGCCTACATGCTCGCCACAAAAGAGCTGCGCGGCGGCGCCTCTGCCGCCGTAGACGTCCTGCAACACATGTCTATTGGCGAAGTGTCGTTTCTGTACGAATACTCCCTTGCATACAACGACACAGCAAAGCGCAAGGACGAAGGGCAGTATTTCACCCCCGACGACGTGTCGCGTTTCCTCGCCGAACGTACAAGCACATTCCCTACACACACCACATGGGTTGACCCCTGCTCAGGTGTCGGGAACCTGTCGTATTGGCTCATCAAACGACAACGCAATCCGGAACAATTTGTCTCGGAGCATCTCTATTTGGTTGACAAAGACCCGCTCGCATTACTCATCGCGCGCACATTATTTACAGTCGCATTCCAACGCACCAACCCTCGATTGTTCACCGCGCTCTCACCGCGCTTCATTTGCCGCGATTTTCTTGCCGCAGACGATTTGCCTGCGTTTGATGCTGCAATCCTAAACCCACCGTATGTATCGGGTATAAAAATAGATGCGTTCAACACCGCACCGACTGGCAATCTGTACGCATACTTTCTGGAGCGCGTCGCCTCGCTCTGCCCCGCCGGGTATGTCTCTATCACACCGCAAACATTCACCAACGCGCAGAGCTTCCGTACGTTGCGACACATCATTCTTACGTCCCATGCACAGCTTGACGTGTATTGTTTCGATAACATACCAGATAATATTTTTTCCGGTATCAAGTTTGGATCAGCAAACACAAATAAGGCAAACAGCACCCGTGCCGGTGTCATCGTCGCCAAACAAGGCGCGCGCGCGGCACACCGCATCACGCCACTCCTGCGCTGGCGCTCCCATGAGCGAGCGCAAATGCTAGAAACGGCCGACGACTTTCTAGCACCAGCCGCATTTACCGACAAGCTATTCCCGAAAGTTAGCAAGGAGTTGCGTTCGTTCTACGATGAAGTGGCCGCGTTTGATACGCGACTGGGCGATGTGGTGGAACAGCGTCCAACAGCACATGCGCTACAGGTGCCGACGACGCCGCGTTATTTCATTTCTGCTAACAAGTCGCCAGTCAGGCGGACATCGTTCAAAATCCTCTACTTTGCTTCGCAGCAAGATATGGACAGGGCGTATGTTGTACTCAACAGTAGTTATATGTATTGGTGGTGGCGCGTCAACGACGGCGGCATGACCATCTCGGAGAAAACACTGCTGGAGTTGCCGCTACCGTCAATACCGAGCGGACACATGCGGGATTTAGTGGCCGCGCTCGAACGCTCGGAGAAAACATCGAAAGTCGTAAAGCTCAACGCGGGCAAATCGATAGAGAACGTAAAGCACCCGGCAGAGTTGGTACAAAAGCTCACGCACTTCCTCTTCCCCGAACACGCCCCGCACCTCACTGCCACCCACGCAAACAGTTTCTTCGAGAACGCACAACAGCTTGCGCTGTCGTACTAAACACACAACAAGCGGCCGCCCCGAAGGGCGGCCGCTTGTTTGCTGGCGCAAAGCAGAATTATTTCTTCAGCGGCAGGCCGATGTGGCGGAGGTAGCTTTCTGCCTCATCCTTGGTCTTGGCGGTCGTCGTGATGGTGATTGCGAGACCGAAGACATCGCGGGCGTCCTCGTCGGAGGTCTCCGGGAAGACGGTGTGCTCGCGCAGCCCGATCGACATGTTCCCCATCTCGTCGATGGCCGACGCATTCAAACCGCGGAAGTCCTTCACGCGCGGGAGCACGATGTGGATGATCTTCTTGAGGAAGTCGTCGGCGCGCTCGCCACGAAGCGTCACCTGGTAGCCCACCAAGTCGCCCGTGCGCGTCTTGAACTGCGCGATCGACTTCTTGGCGCGGCGCTCGGCTGGCTGCTGGCCCGTGATCTTGCGGATGCGGTCGACGATGACCTCGAGGCGCTTCTTGTCGCCGCGCACGCGGCCCACGCCCGTCGTGACGGTGACCTTGGTCACCTTCGGGGTCTGCATCGAGCTGGTGTAGCCGAACTTCCCCTTGAGGGCTTCGAATGCTTTGTCCTGGATCTTGGTGTTCATCATAGGCGATTTCTTGAGGGCATTACTTGAGCGACTGACCGCTCTTTACGGCGACACGCTCGCGGGAACCGTCCGTACCGCGCACGATCTTGACGCGAGAGGGCTTGCCGGTCTTAGGATCTGCAACAGCGACATTCGAGACGTGGATAGGGCGAGGCATTTCGACGATCTGGCCCTGACGATTCTGCGCGGACGGCTTGCGGTGGCGCTTGACGATGTTGATGCCGTCAACGAGAACCTTATCTTCCTTCGGCATGACACGGGCGATAGTCCCCGTCTTGCCGAGGTCCTTGCCGGCGATTATCACCACTTTGTCTCCTTTCTTGAGCTTCATACGCAAATGATTTAGACGACCTCCGGCGCAAGCGAGCCGATCTTCTGGTAGCCGCGAGCGACGACCTCGCGCGGGATGGGGCCGAACACGCGGTTCGCCTTCGGCTCCTTCTTGCCCTTCTCGACGAGAACGACGGCGTTCTCGTCGAAGCGGATGTACGAGCCGTCCTTGCGGCGGAAGCTCTTGGTCTGGCGCACGACGACCGCGCGGTAGATGTCCTTCTTCTTCACGGCCTTACGCGGCTGCGCGACCTGCACCGAGATGATGACCTCGTCGCCGAGCTCGGCATAGCGCTTCTTCGAGCCGCCGAGGATCTTGAACACACGCCCGACCTGGCCGCCGGAGTTGTCCGCAATCTTCACAATGGAGCGATCCTGTATCATATCTACTTCTTGACGATCACGAAGTGCTTGAGCTTCGACATCGGCTTGGTCTCGCGGATGGTCACCTTGTCGCCGACCTGCGCCTCGTTGCCCGGATTGTGGACGAGGTAGTTCTTGGTGCGGCGCTGGTACTTGAGGTACTTCGGGTGCTTGACGTAGCGCTCCACCGCCACCGTCGCGGTGTCCTGCATCGCGGCTTTGACGACGACGCCTTCAAGCGTCTTGCCCTGCGTATTCTTCTGTGCGGCGGTTGCGTTCATAGTTGTTTGAAAGACACGGTATCCTACCCTTATTTCGTCTCTTGTGCAATCTCGCGGGCGCGAAGCTCGGTCAATGCGCGGGCGATCTGCTTGCGCGTCTCGCGGCCCTCGCGGACATTGCGCGAGCGCGAACCCGCCGCCCCGAAACGGAACGCGCGCAGACCCTCGCGGAGCTTGGTGACTGCCGCGCGAATGTCCTCGACTGACTGCTTGGTGATATCGGTTGCCATACAAATGTCTGATTATTGGCGCGCCACGATGCGAACCTTGACCGGTAGCTTGGTGCCCGCCTTGCGAAGCGCCTCGCGCGCGGTCGCCTCGGGGATGCCGTCGACCTCGAACATGATGCGACCCGGGTGGACGTCGGCCACATAGCCCTGCAGATCGCCCTTGCCGGAACCCATGCGTACTTCCGCCGGCTTCTTGGTGAACGGACGATCCGGGAAGATGCGGATCCAAATCTTAGCGCCCTTGCCCGAGGCACGCGAGAGCACGCGGCGTGCCGCCTCGATCTGATTCGACGTGATGCGCGCGGTGGTCGTCGCCTTGAGGCCGAAACTCCCGAACGCGACGGTGATGCCGCGGGTTGCGGGCGTCGCCTGCTTCAGCACGTGCTTGCGGCCGTTCTGCCACTTGCGATATTTGGTTTTCTTCGGTGCCAACATATGCCTGTATTACGCGGAACGCTTCTCGTCCTTGAAGATGTCGCCGCGGTAGATCCACACCTTGATGCCGATGACGCCGTACGGAAGGTACGCGACCTCGCGGGCGAAGTCGATATCGGCGCGCAGGGTCTGCAACGGGATGCGGCCGCGCTTGATCTCCTCCTGGCGCGACATTTCAGCGCCGCCCAAGCGACCCGACATGGCGATGCGCACGCCCAACACGTCACGGTTGGCCATCACCTTCTCGGCCGTCTGCTTCAAGACGCGGCGGAACGTCTGACGCTTCTCCAACCCTTCGGCCACCATATAGGCGACGATCGCCGCTTGGGACTCAGGGCTGCGCACTTCTTCGATGTCGAGGCGCACCGCGCGCGGGCCGGTGCCCTTGATGGGGCGGATGGCGGTTTCGATCTCCTTCGTGAGCTTCACCGATCCTTCGCCGCCGCGGCCGATGACCATGCCCGGACGCGAGGTCTTGATGATGACGCGCACCTGCTTGTCGTTGCGCTCGATCTCGACGCCGGTGACGTAGCTGCCGCGCAAGCGCTTCTTGAGGAAGCGGCGGATGGTGGCATCCACGGCGACGCCCTCGCGGTACTGTGCCGGATTCTTGGCGAACCAGCGGCTCTTCCAGTCGCGGATGACGCCGAGGCGATGTGCAAACGGATGTACGATGTGAGTCATAGTGATGTTATGCGGTCTTCTTGGCCGTCTTCTTTACGGCAGCTTTCTTGGCGGTCGGCTTCTTCGCGGCGGGTTTCTCCTCGGTGGCGGCCTTCTTGGTGACGGCAGCGCCCTTGGAGCCCAGTTCGATCTTCACGATACTCGTCGTCTTGTTCAAACGACCCGAGCGGCCGCGCGCGAACGGGCGGAAACGCTTCATCACGAGACCCTTGTCTACCGAAATGGTCTTTACGAACAGATCGGTTTCGGAAAGTCCGGCATGGCGCGCGTTTGCCACCGCCGAATCAAGCAGCTTCTTCATGGCCGGAGCGGCCTTCTTGTCGTGGTAGAGGAGTGCCGCCTGCGCCGCGACGACAGACTTGCCGCGGATCAGATCAGCGATGAGGCGGACCTTACGAGGTGCCTGGTGGTAGTTCTTAAGGAGTGCCTTCATACGTCACTTATTTCTTACCGGCGGCGGGCGCGGCTTTCGCGGCCTTGGCGGCGGCGATCTCGGCGGTCTTCTTCTGCTGCTCGATCTCCTTCTGCATCTTACCGCCGTGACGGACGAACTTGGTCGTCGGGGCGAACTCGCCCAAGCGGTGCCCGACCATGTCCTCGGTCACGAGCACATCCTCGAACTTGTTGCCCGTGTGCACCTGGAAGGTGTACCCCACGAAATCCGGCGCAATCTGCGAGGCGCGCGCCCACGTCTTGATGGCACCCGCACCAGGGCTGCGGGCGGCAACCTTCTTGGCGAGCTTTTCGTCCACGTACGGGCCTTTCTTGAGCGAGCGCGTCATATCGTAAGATTTGTTTGCAATTGAAAACCCCTGCCTGCCGGCAGGCAGGCGCCTGGCGGGAGAAACGAAAGGTGCGACAAATGTATACGAAAGATGTGCGTTCGTCAAGCGATTCTCGTTTTGCCCCGTCGTTTCGCCCTTTTCGAGACGTCCTGTTGCGAGCGTTTTATTTCGTGGCGTAGTCAGCATCGTGTACGCAGGTATCCATACCCCCAAATACGAACATCTTTTGAATAAAAGTTGCTTTCCCCATCATACACTGCACGTCGTGTAGTGCCCGGTCACTTCCCGCGACGAATAGAAGCCGAGGCACTGGCGCGGTACG
>Ga0233425_10001797_pt1 | contig 45433 bp, 30 predicted proteins | sample Watercolumn_Towu_2_FD_181712 | JGI IMG/M metagenome (GOLD analysis project Ga0233425, IMG submission 181712) | Freshwater microbial communities from Lake Towuti, South Sulawesi, Indonesia - Watercolumn_Towuti2014_140_MG | ecosystem: Environmental > Aquatic > Freshwater > Lake | place...
CTGGGCTTCGGAGAAGGACCCGGGGAGCACGCTGACGGAGCACAAGCCGCCCCAGATGGCGATGCGGTCGCCCCACGCCTCGCGGTAGTCCTGCAACGAGAGCCGCGTCATCGGCCGCGGACAGACCGAGTCCGCGACATCCACCCCCGCCTGCCGGTACAGGCCGAGGAGGCGGTCGTTCTCGCCGTCGGTGTGGGTGAGGAGGAGCTTGCCGGCGGTGTGGAGGCGGTCGGACCAGTGCGTCAGCGTCGGCAGGAGGTGCGGCTCGAAGACACTCGGCGGGGTCAGCATCAGGTCGTAGTTCGCACCGAAGAGCACGACCTCCGCCGAGCTGGCGACGCACGCCTGCAGGAGGGCCTCGTAGTAGCCCTCCATCTGTCGCGCGACGCGGTCGATCCGCTCCGGATGGTCGTGCAGCTCGAAGTAGAACTGGTCGTAGGGGACGAGCTCCTTCAGCAGATGGTGCACCGGCGACGCCGCCACGCTGCCGAAGGCCACCACGAGCCCCGCCTCCCCGACCCCCTCGCACAGCGCCCGATAACGGCTCTCATCGGGCTCCACCTCCAGGTCCTCGAAGAGACAGGCGACGACCTCCAGGTCCTCCGCCGACTTCACGACGCGCTCGGTGACGGCCATGATGGTGATGCCGTCCCGCCGCATGGCCTCATCGTACCGCAACACGCCGCTCACCGAGCCGACGGGCGTGCGGTACGTGACCCGCGCCTGATCGCCCGAGCGCTCGACGATCCGCTCCGTCCGCCGGAACCGCACCCGGTACGGCTGGTTGGCCACGTGCTCGATCCCGAGCAGCCGGTCGCACGCCTCGTCGGGCCCCTCGGTGTCGAGGAAGTTCGGCACCACCGCATGGTACCCAACCCCGAGGTCGGCCACGATGTCCATCAGCGCTGCCCCGCGCCACTCCTCCGGCAGCGTGCCCCGATACCGGTGGGCGTTGTACCAAAGGTCGAGCCGCGGCACCCACGGGATGCCGGAAAGCGGCTCGCGGCGCAGAGCAGCAAGAATGCGAGAGCGATGGGTCATCGAGTTCCCAGGTTCGGAGGGTGGCAAGTTGTCAGGTTCGCAGGTTACGGGCGGTTCACGGCGAGGCGCGGAAGGACCTGCTCAAGGCCGGCGGGCACGCGGCGGCGAATGAGCTCCTGCATTCCGCGACTGAGGGAGGCCTCCGACGATGCTTCGGCTGACCGTGTTGTTCTCGCTTTCTGGCCTGGCTGGCGCGTGCCTGGCGCAGGGCGTGCCGCAGAGGAACCTGGTCTCGTTCTTCAGCAAGTGTCGCGCGGGCGGGCCGGTGACGGTGGCGTACATCGGCGGGTCGATCACCGCCGCCGACGGCTGGCGGCCGCTTACGACTCAGTGGCTGCGGGAGCAGTTCCCGGGGGTGGAGATCAGGGAGGTCAACGCGGCCATCGGCGGGACGGGGTCGCTGCTGGGCGTGTTCCGGCTGCAGAAGCACGTGCTGCAGTACGATCCGGACCTCGTGTTCGTCGAGTTCGCAGTGAACGATGCGGGTACGCCCGATGGGTCGGTGCATGCGACGATGGAGGGCATCGTGCGGCAGTGCTGGAGCCGCGAGAAGAAGCCTGACCTCGTGTTCACCTTCACGACCGCGCACATGCTGCAGACCCCGACTCACCGGCACCAGGCCGTCGCGGACGCGTACGGCATCCCCACGGTCGACTTCCAGAAGTCGATCCAGGCGCTGTGCCTCTCGGGGCTGATCGACTGGGAGGTCCTGGCGGGCGATCGTGTGCACCCGAACTCCTGGGGCCACGCGATCTACGCGGCGACGCTGGCGACCTTCCTGAAGCAGCAGCTGGCCCTCACGGAGGCGGTTGCTCCGCCCGATACGCTGCCCGAGCCGACGTTCAGCGGGGCGTACGAGACCGCGCGCCTGGAGACCGTCGCCGACCGCGCGCCGGCGGGGTGGGAGGCGCATGAGGCGGCGGGGATGTTCCGTGACGGGTCGGTCATGGCGACGCAGGCGGGCCAGTCGGCCGAGTTCCCTTTCGCGGGGACGATGGTGGGCCTCTACTACGAGATACGCAAGGACGCGGGGATCGTCTCGTGTGAGATCGACGGGAAGGTCGTGGCGGACCTCGACACTTCCTGGGGCCCCACGTACCCGTTCAACCGGCAGAACTGCACGATGATCGCGACAGACCTGGCCCCCGGGGATCACGTCCTGAAGCTCACCGTGACCGACAAGCGCCACGAGCTGAGCGCCGGGAGCGAGTTCCACCTCGGGTATCTGATGGTGGCAGGTGACCGGTAACCGGTGACCGGAACGGCAGGTGACCGGTGACCGGAACGGCAGGTGACAGGTGACCGGAACGGCAGGGACGGCGACGGCGGGGAGCGGAACGGAGGGACGACGATGATGGGTCTGGGCTTGCTGCTGGCGACGGTGGGCTGGTCGGCGCCGTCGACCTTTGAGCCGGCGATGGACGGGGTGTACGTGGTGCGGGACGATGCCGACCAGTGGACCGGCAACATGAGCCTGGACATCACGCACCAAGTGAACCCCGAGTACCAGGCCAAGAAGGTCCTCGATCTCTCGAACGTGCCCGAAGACGTGTGGGCGGCGGCGAAGCAGGTGCGGCTGTCGGTGCGTCTGGGCTTGCGCGACTACTCCTGGCACGATGCGGCGGAGGAGAACGGGCTGGATGAAGCCATCGAGATGGTGGTGAACGGCACCGTACACACCTACCCGACGAACTGCGGCGCGCCGGCGTGGGTCGGGGGGCGGTTGGCCGTCTTCGGCTGGCATGACTTCGTCCTGCCGAAGGCCGAGTTCACGCGCGGCGTCAACGAGGTCATCCTGCGCAAGGCCCCAGGAGAGAAGCAGGACGACTACCTGTACCTGTGCATCGACACCACGGTTCCCAACGCGAACAGCTCGGTGACCTTCAGCGGCGACGTGTGGCGCGAGGACGCGCTGACCATCCCCGGCGGCACCGGCGAGTACATGGTGCGCCTGCTGCTCATCACCCGCGACCTCGATGTGACGGCCGTCTGGGAGCCGGGGGCCCAGGAGCGCCTGGACGATCCCGCGGGCCTGGTCCTTTACCGCGGCTCGCGAGAGGGAGAGCCTGCGACGGACGGACTGACACTGCAGCCGGGGCAGTCGGCGCGGCTGGAGTGGAACGAGAAGTCGCTCGACGTGACGGCCCCCCTGTCGGTGCTGGTTGAGGCCTCGGACGAGATCGAGTGCGCGTGGCTCGACGCCGAGGGCAAGCTGGGCGACGCCGTGCGCGGGCCGGGGAACTACTTCGCCCCCCTACCCGAGGGGCGCACGCAGAAGCCCTCGGGCTTCGTCATCAAGCCCGTCGAGCGGCCCGTGATGCTGAGGCGGGTCACGCTGCACGGCGCGCAGTCCTGCCATCCCGTCGCGCCTCCGGTCGACATGGCTCCGGCGATCTCGCCGCCCGCCGGGAAGCCCCAGGAGCGGCAGCCCTCGGTCCAGCGGGTCGGGCAGCAGGTCGTCTTCGAGAGCCCCGCGCTGCGGGCGCGCCTGTCCACCGAGGGCGACCGCCTGCGCCTCGTGTCGCTGTACAACGAGTGGACCGCGTGCGAGACGGTCCGGAAGCCCGACGACGTCGCGCTCTTCCTCGTCGAGGTGGACGGCAAGCGGTACGCCGGCTCGCGGGACTTCCGCGTCGCCTCAGCGAACCTGAACGAGCAGACCCTCACGGCGACGCTCGAGCTACCCGAGCCCGCGCTGCGGGCGGTGCTGAAGGCCACGCTGGAGAGCGAGGGCCTGCGGTTGGGCCTGTCGCTGTCGAACGCCGGAGCGGCGCCGGTGGACCTCAAGCTCGCCTTCCCGCACCTCGCGGGCCTTGCGGTGTCGGACCGGCCGGCAGAGGACTGCTACTTCTTCCCATGGGGCGGCGGTATCTTCAGCAACCGCCCAGCGATCATCCGGCGTGGGTACGGCGACCATGAGGCGCTGTACCAGGTGATGGACCTGTACAGCCCCCAACGCGGCGGCGGCCTCGCCATCCGCGCGGACGACACCGAGGGCCGGCACAAGGTCCTGGCGCTGCGGAAGCATGTGCCCGGGAAGCCGGAGTTCGGCGGTCAGGCGCTCTCGGCCCCGGCCTCGGAGAAGTGCCTGTGGACCAACCCCTTCGAGGCGGTTGAGGGGACGAGCCTCGCGTACGAGTACCTGCGCCGCACGCGAGGGCCGGGCGAGAGCTTCGCGCCCGCGGACGCGGTGCTCTGGGCGCACGCCGGGGACTGGAAGCGCCCGATGGCCGAGTACGCCGCGTGGGCGCACCGGGTGTGGAAGTTCCGTCCGTACCCCTCGCGGCTCGGGCCGCTGCTGCACATGATCGCCACCGGCTGGGGGCAGGACATTCTGTACAAGGACGGCGCGTACCGTACCGACTTCATCAAGCCGAACACGGACTGCATCGAGCTCATGAGTTGGTGGGACTGGTCGCCGGTCGGCCCGTGGGGCACGCCCATCGACAAGGTGAAGGAAGTCATGGGCGAGGGCGCGGCGAAGCTCTGGGAGCCGTACTTCGTGAAGGACCCGGTCACCGGGGAGATGATGTGGAACAACCAACCCGGCGACTATGACGGCTACAACGAGCGCTTTGGCGGCCTGCCCGCCTTCCGCGAGGCCATTCAGACCTACAAGGACATGGGCGCGCTGGTGACGCTGTACACCGACCCCTTCCGCCTCGATGTCGGCAGCAAGGCCGGCGCGGCCCACGGGGAGGAGTGGGACGTGGTGAAGGAGGACGGCTCGCTCTCGAAGGACTACGACGTGTACAACCCCTGCCACGACGCCCCGGCGGTGCGGGAGTGGGTGGCGGAGACGATGGAGCGCGTGATGCGCGACACCGGCGCCGAGGGCATCCGGCTCGATGAGTACGGCCATCGGGGCTTCGCGTGCTACAGCGACCGGCATCCGCACACCTACGCGGAGCGCGGAATCACCCAGTGGCAGAAGGCGACGGCGGAGACCGTGAAGATGGTCCGCGAGGGCATGGACCGCGTGGACCCGAGCACAGTGCTGACCACCGAGCACCCGGGGTACGACTACATGATGCAGTATCTCGACGGCTGCATCACCTATGACGTCACGGTGCAGAGGACGGACCTCCGGCCGCTGGAGGTGAACCTCCAACGCTTCTACTTCCCCGAGTGCAAGGCCTTCGAGCTGGACCACCAGGGCGGCGACATGCAGCACAGGAAGCGGCTCTGGAACGGCGTCGCCTCCTTCGGCGCATACTACCCTCCGCCGATGGAGCGCATCTTCCGGGAGCACGCGGAGGTGTTCGCGAGCCGCGACTGCGAGGCGCTCGTCCCTACCCTCGTGCCGCATGTCTACGCGAACCGTTTCGCGGACGGAGAGAAGACGATCTACACGCTGTACAATGCGACGGGTCACACCGTGGCTGCGCCCGTGCTGGCGCTCGACGTGCCCGCCACGCACCGCGTTGTGAACCTCCTGACCGGCGAGGTGTTGGAGCTGACAGAGGGCGCCGTGCGCCTGTACCTGGAGCGCAACGACGTGGCGTGTGTCGGTCTGTTGCCCGGGGACGGCTGACACCAAGCTGAGCCGGACCTCGGCTCTGTCGCCCGCAATCGGTAGGACGACCGACGGAACTGGCCGGGGTCATTATAGCAATATGTCACCATTATACTCCATACGGATCGGAGGAGCCACGATGTCACGCTACCGTCTTCCACTGGCGCTCGCCGCGCTCGTCACTTCGTTCAGCGGCCCGGTGTTCTCCGCTCCGCAGCTCCATCGGCTAGACATCCGCGTTACCAGTGCGGTCGATGGGAAGCCGGCGGTCGGTGGCACGATCAAGGCGACCGGGCCCCAGATCGAGCGCGTCGAGTACCCTGATTCGGTGGTCGCGCGGGGGCAGCTGAAGACTTGGGGGACCGACTTCGGGGAGGGCGGCCGGACGGTCCTGCTCGTCGGGGAGGGCACGTACACGATCACCCTGACGATGGCGGGCCACGAGCCGCAGGCCCTGGAGGTCACCGTGCCGTGGAGCGACGAGGACCCGGCCCCCGGTGAGATCCCAACCCGCCAGCTGTCGGTCGAGATGCCTGTGAGCTCCAAGCAACTGCCGCGCGTCGTCGTCGTGACGGTGCTGGAGGAGTTCCGCACCGCGGACGGCCGCCGGGAGAGACGGCCGCTGGCGGACGCACAGGTAGGGCTGGAAGACACCGACACCGGCGAGGTAGTGAGGTACCGCTATCCCACGCGGCAGGTCGGCGGCTACCGCACCGGGGAGGACGGCGTGGCGGTGCTGTACAGCGAGGCCGGCCTGGCGATCGGGGACTTCGTCCGCGTCGTGGCCTGGAAGAACGGGTACGAGAGTGACGAGACCACTCTGACCATTGGCTCCGGCGGCCCCAACACCGCGACTCTCGGGATGACCTCGTTGAGCGCCGGGGACGCTGCGTCCCTGGTGCTGCGCAAGCGCAAGGAGGAGCCGCAGGACGCCAAGCTCATCGTGCGGGTCGTGGATGCCAACACGAACGAGCCTCTGGCCGACGCGCAGGTGTACGCCAAGGCGATCGGTGGCCAGTCCTCCGGCCCGTATCTGACCAACGCGGAGGGCCTCAGCCCCACCTTCACGCTCCTACCAAGCCCGGCCGAAGAGGTCCATGCGTTGTACAGGCTGTCCGTGCGTAAGGAGGGCTACGCGGAGAAGTGGGAGGACCTGCCCAACGAGTACGTCGAGCCTGCGCTTGAGCCGAGGACCTACCCGGTGCAGTTGGCGCCCGTAGGAGCGGAGCACTGGACCGCCGCCGAGCAGCAAGCCTTCGCTCGGTACCGCGCGTGGGCTCTCGGCAAAGACGCGACGGAGGACCCGCCGATGTTCGGCACTGCGCCCACCGGGCGCTTCACCTGGACGGAGCCCTACCGGACGCCCGACGGCAAGCTCATCCGGATCACCTTCCGCACGCGCTGCAGCCACCTGCCCAACCACCCGGCGGGCCCCCGGCCTCGGCCGAACCTCGACGCGATTCGCGATCGCGATGACCTGGCGGCAGTCGTTGTCGCGGGCTACCTGGGGATCGGGAGCACCGGAGCGTACCACGGCGCGTGGTTCGAGTGGCAACAGGGGTGGTTTGACGTGAGGTTGTCGGTGAACTCCCCCTGGATCACGCACCCCGAACTGGGCGAGGTCAGGCGCTGGGCGGAGCAGCTCGCCGGCGTGATCGGCGACCCGGGGGAATGACCTCCGGGATGGAGGGCGCCGCCCTGACGGGAAACGGAGGCAGGGCATGTTGAGGCACACCGCACTGCTGGCGTTCGTGACTCTGGCGGGGTCCTGCGGGGTCTTGCGGGCGGACTCAATCATCGTCTACCGTGAACTGGTTGATAAGCAACCGCAGGGGGTGGGGCAGTTCTTCGAGCTTCCCGAGCGGCTGTTCGTCCGCGCCTCCTTCTCGGCCCCCTTGCCGGACCCCGTCATCGACCTGCGGCTGGTGCGCAACACCACCACGATCCTCGACAAGCCCTTCGACCTGAAGGGCGATACGAGTGCCTTCGACCTGCGCCTGAGACCACCGGACGACAAGCCCTTCCAGCCCGGGGTCTACAAGTTCACCATCACCCAGGCCGGCGGCGTCCTGGCCGAGACGACCTTCCTGGTGGGGTACGCGTTGCCCCCGAGGGAGCCGAGGATCTACTTCGGGCCGCCCGTGCCCGAGGGCGCCGACCCGTTCTCCGAGTCGGGGCTTCCTGCCGGCATCAAGCTGCTGCCGTCTCCACCCGCGCCGCCGCCGCTGATCGTGTTCCGCCGGAGCGGTGAGGGACAGCCCCCGGAGGTGCGGGAGCAGTACTTGGCGGCGGACCGGCTGTACGCGCGCCTGAGCCTCGACCAGCCCCTGGAGGACGGCCAGGCGTACCTGAAGCTCACACGAGACGGCACGGTCATGAGCGAGGGGGAGATCACGCTGGAAGGGAAGACGATCTTCGAAGTGAGGCTGGTGAGCGACGCCGGGTTCCCGCCGGGGGAGTACGTGGTGACGATCAGCGCGGGAGAACGATTGCTCGGCGAGGCTCGGTTTACCGTGGCGCAGCAGGAGAAGCAGTAGGCCTGGCCGACGGGCCGCGGCGGCCTCCCGCGTCCTACTTGCCTCGCCACCAGTTCCCGTGCTGCCCCGCGTCCTCGGTCGGCCGCGGCTGCTCGCCGGCACAGCAACGAGCGCTGTACTCGAGGTCTTCGGTGAGATGAGCCGCCAGGGCCTCGGGGACCGGCCCCGCGGTGCACTGCCCGTCCTGGCAGAGGTAGTCGCCCGTGAGAAGCTCTCGCAGCGCCTCGGCCTCGGCGACGCCGCCCGTGTTCGCGAGGGCCATGATCGCGTAGTGCCGGCACTCCCAGTCGGCATCGCCGGTGATGGCCGCGAGCAGCGGCGCCGCGCCGCGCGGGTCGCCGAGCCGACCGAGCTCCCACACCGCCACGCGCCGCATGGGGGCAGAGTCGTCCTGCAGCATCACCGAGTAGAGCGCCAGCAGTTCGTCCGGCGTGTAGTCGCGAGCCATCCGTTCGTCCTCAGTCTGCTCCGCCGAGAAAGCGCCAGGCCACCTGCGCCAGCGCCTCGGCTCCCACCGCCAGTCCTCGCTCATCTACCAGGAACCGCGCGTTGTGGAAGAGAGGTTCCGGCGCGCCGGGTGTGCCGACGCCGACCGCGACCTGCGTGGCGGGTACGCGCTGGGCGAAGAAGGCGAAGTCCTCAGCGCCCATGCACGGATCGGCCTCCAGCGTCACCGCCGTCGCACTCGTCGTCTCTCGGCACGCCGCCTCGACCAGCCGCGTGAGCGCCTCGTCGTGGATCAACGCCGGGCAGGAGCGCGTGTACTTCACCTTGGCCGAGCAACCGTAGGCTTTCGCGGCGTCGCGAGCGATGCGCGTGACCTCGGCCTCCATCAGGTCCTGCGTATCGCCGCCGAAGGTGCGGACTGTCCCGCGCAGCATGACCTCGTCGGGGATGATGTTGAACGCGCTGCCTCCGTTGACCTGACACACACTGAGGACGCCCGGACGGACGGGGTCGACCCGGCGGCTGACGATCTGCTGCAGCGCCAAGATGACCCCGGCGGCGCCGAGGACCGGGTCGGCCGCCGCGTTCGGCATGGCGCCATGCCCGCCCTTGCCGCGCACGGCGATCTCGAAGCCATCGGCTGCCGCGAGGTGCTCGCCATACCGGAGGCTGAGCGTCCCCACCGGGTCCTTCCAGACGTGCACCGCCACCGCCGCGTCCACCGGCGGGTCATCCAGGACGCCGTCGGCGATCATCATTGGCGCGCCGCTGACCGCCTCCTCGGCAGGCTGGAAGATCAGCTTCACGGTCCCTCGCAGGCGATCGCGCTCGCGCTGCAGAGCCGCGCCCGCCGCCCAGAGCATCGCCACGTGGCAGTCGTGCCCGCAGGCGTGCATGACGCCGGGGACCGTCGAGGCAAAGGGCAGCCGCGTCGCCTCCTGGATCGGCAGCGCATCCATGTCGGCCCGCAGGGCGATGCACTTGCCTCGCCGCTTTCCCTTCACCAGCCCCACGACGCCCGTGCCCCCGACGCCCTCCCGCACCTCGATGCCGACGTCGCGCAGCCGCCCGGCGACCGCCGCCGCCGTCCCATACTCCTGCAGCGCGAGCTCCGGGTGATGGTGGATCTGCCGCCGGAGCGCGATCATCTCGTCGTTCAGCTCGGCGATCGTCTCGTCCAGTCTCGGCATGGCGCGACTCCTCATCAGCGGTCCGTCGGATCGAACCAGGCGGCCTCGTTGAGCGCCAGGTAGGGCGGCACGCCGGCCAGTTCCACGCCAAGATCGCCCGCGGCCCAAAGCACCACGCTCCAGAGCTTCCCCGTGTCCTCCGCCGCGGGACGGACCACGATCTCGCCGCGCTCGGGGTGGTCGGGCGGCTGCGGCGTGTCCTGGGGCGCGCCGGGGATCAGCGCCGGGCCCGGGTTGGCGCCCTGGTGCTGCCCGGCGATCTGGCCCCCCGGCGTCAGCACGACCGCACCGTACCCTCCCGTGTGCACTCCGAGCAGCTTCACGGAGAACTCGGTGACGCCCGGCGGCACGAGGAAGCGGTACTTCCCCCTGCCGATGCCGCCGAGGCTGAACTCCGGCCCGGTCTCCATTACCAGACCCAGGTCCGCACCTTCCAGCGTCCAGACCCCGCGTCGGTCGTCCTCGATCTCGACCCCGAAGCGCTCCCCGCGTTGCCCCTCGAGGATGCACCGGTACTCGTGGGGGCCGTCCGTGCTGAAGGCGTCCTGCGCGACGGACGCGCCGTCTGCCGTCAGGACCCGCAGAGAGCCGGTGGGCGAGCGCCTGGTCATCGCCCCGTGGGGCGTCCGCCGGAGCACAAGCTCCGTGCGCGGGCCGCGCAGCTCCACCAGGAAGACCTTCAGGTCGGGCGCCCGCACCGAGTGCCGCGTCGCGTCCGGCGTCCTCAGCATCCGCCCCGCGTACCAGGCCGCATCGCCGCTGAGCACGCTCGCACCCCGATCCGGGCGGGTCGCGGCGTAGTGCCCCTGCAGGAGCGCCAACGTGCCGCCAGCGAAGTGGAGCTGCTGGGCCAGCGACTTCCCGAAGCTCTGCCCGCCGCCGATCGCGACGGCCGACAGGGCTTCCTCGACGATGTGCCACAGGCGCTCATCGCCGGTGCGCTGCGCGGTGTAGGCCAGCGGCTGGAGGATGAGCATGTTCAGGCCGGTGCTCGCCGGATACAGCGGCGCGCCTTCGACGGTCGCCGAGTACGGCCAGCCGCCGGCGCCCTCGTCCCACGACTTCGCGACCCACTGCGCACCGGCGACGAGCGAGCGCTCCGCAGCCGGGTCGGCGCTCGCTTCGTGGTAGGCCTGCAGGCCCCCGAGGAGGACGCCGATCAGGAAGAGGTTGTTGCCGACCACGTTCGGCTGCTGATTGCTGTGGTCGAGGGGCAGGACGTGTGGCCAGCCGCCGCCCTGGTCCAACTTCTGCTCCTGCACGGCCACGGTCGCGATGCGCTGCATTGCGGCGAGGTACTCGGGATCGTAGGTCTGTCGGTAGACGGCAGCGATGGTCTTCAGGGACCACCCGGCCGAGCGCTCGTGAGTCCCCAGCGCCGTGAACCGGGGGGCCATGGCCCAGGTCGCGTGCTCCGCGAGGAGCAGCGCGCTGTCCATGAGGCCTGCCTCGCCGGTGAGGCACCACCCATCCACCAGGCCGTCGGCCCAGTTGTGCCCGTTGGCCGCCGTGACCATCGAGTCGTAGCGCGCCTGCCACGTCCCGTGGGAAGGCCGCTCGGACCACGCCCCCGTGTGCCCGACCGAGTGCGGGACCATCCCGCCCACATATAGCGGATCGGGGTAGGCGTGTATGATGTCGACCTCCGCCTGGTGTCGGGCGGCCGCCAGCGCCCAGCGGAAGTCGTCGCGCCGACCTGTGCGCAGGAACGCCTGGAACAGCCCGTGTGCGAGGTCGTACTCGTTGTTGCCCCAGTTCCGCCCGCGCTCTCCGTACCAGTCGCCGTAGTTCAGGAAGCCGTACTCTCGCGCCCGCGTCTTCTGGGCCATGTAGGCCCCAAACCCGTCGGCCACGTACTGGTCCCATACCGCGAACTGCTGCCCGCGGGGCGCCGCCACCGGCCCGAGGGCTCGGGTCTGCGCGTACCACTCGGCCGGGACCACCGGCACGACGGGCCGCTCGGCGTCGGCGTGGAGCTCCTCCGGCGTCGTGCGCGGGTCGAAGTCGAGGCTGAACCGCTCGGCGAAGGCCATGCCCCACTTCAGCCGGTACTTGCCGCTGACGAGGTTGAAGAGCAGGTAATGGGGTAGGTCCGTCCCGTACTCCGGTCCCGGCTGCTCCGGCAGGAGGTCGACCGTGACCTGTCGCCCGTCAGAGGCCAGTCCCTTGGGCCAGCGTTGCCAGAAGTCGCGGAGGGCGACGGTCAGCGTGCCGTGGCCGCCGTCGCAGCGCAGGACCCCCGGCGCCCGGCCAAGGGTCTCGACCCCGGACGCCGTCGTCAGTCGGCTTTGCTGGTCATCCTGCTGGAACAGGGAGAAGCCCGCGACCTCGCGCGCGGCCGGCTTGCCGTCTCCATCCGCCAGGTAGACCAGCGTCTTTGCCGACTCGGTGAGGCTGAGCGGCAGGCGGAGCGACGTGAAGTCCGTGAACTCGGTCTTCAGGTCGTCGTTCAGGTGCGTCCAGGCGACGTCCACTCGCGCGGAGCCCGCCCGGAAGGTCAGGCGAGCGATGTACCGCATGTACGTCGCGCGGGTCCCGTCCGCGTATGCGCCCTCGATCCGCACGACCACCTTCTGCGGCCCCGCCTGCTCGAGGGTCACGCTGTCCGGCGGGCATCCCGCGCTCGTGTAGGCTTCGCCTGCCTCGCCGGTGAGGACCATCCCGGGGGCGTCGGGTCCGAGCGCCTGCTCTTGGGCCGAGAACGCCCCGTCCGCGTCGGCATCGTAGGCAACCTCGCGGAGGAGGTTGAACCGCTGCTTGTCCAGCACACACCGCAGCGGGCCGGTGATCACCGTCAGCCGGTCGGCCGCTTCCTCGACACGCAGCGGCGACTTGGCCGCCGCACGCGGCGCGGTCCCCACCTCCACCGTCAGCGTCCTCTCCTCCCCCGACGCCAGCGCAGCTCGGAGGTCCACCAGTACCCACTTCAGGCTGTCGTCCGGCCAGAACGCGGTCGCCGTGAACTGCGCAGGTACCTCGCGCCCACCCGCGTCGAGCACACGCAGCCGCCGGGGATCGAAGACGCCGCCCTCGGGGCACGGGAACCCGAAGGTGATCGGACTGGCGGACCGCGCGACCCCGGCCTCCTCGAGTAGCGAGACCCTCACCGGCGTCCGCTCGAGCGAGCCCGCCTTGCCCGGCGTCCGACCGTCGGCATCGAAGGTGGGCCGCGGACAGGGCCGACCCGGCTGGAAGGGCTGCTCCGGCGCGACCTGCTCGGCGCGCAGGCCCTTGTCTTCCAGCCTCTCGTACTTCACCAAGTCGTCGTGGTAGCGGTACTCATCCAAGGTTCGCAGGCTGCTGTCGCGCCCAGGAGTCAGCGCGGGCAGCGCCGCGTTCCCGCGCGGCAGCTGCGCCACCTGGTGTGGCGTCGAGTCGCTCCGTCCCTCGCCGCGCTGCGACAGCAAGTGCACCCCCAGCGGCAGTGGATCGCCCGGCGCCAAGGGCGCATCCACTGTCAGGTACAGCGCGTCGCCCACTCGCGCGCCGCGCAGGGCCGTGTTCGCGTCGCTGTACACCGGGTTGTGGAAGGCGGGGCCGACCTGATCGCCCGTCACCACAGCCATCAGATCGACGCCCTGGTGGTACGGATCGACCCGTCCCGTCGCGGGGTCGGCGTCCAGGTCGAGGTAGATGATGAAGGTCGCGCCCGCGAAATCGGGCGGCGCCGCGAAGCCGACCCGCAGCAGCAGCCGCTGCCCGCCGAGGTGCGCGCCCCTGAGGGAGACGATGTCCGGGGCGTTCCGCAGCGCCTGCTCAGGGGCGTCGCTTTCCTTCGGGCTCTCGGCGATCAGGGCGAGCGGCGGGAGCGCGCCGTCGGGCAGGCCCAGCCGCTGCCGCACTTCCGCGCTCAGCTCCACCGGCCCTTGCGCCCCGATCATGGCAGGCAGGACCGTCAGGCCCAGCAGGAGACCGCCTCTCTGCATCACGAGTCCCTCCAGGGGTCAGACCTCGTCCAGCCGGGGCAGCTCCACCGCAGAGCCGCCCTGATCGAGCGACTGCCGCGCGCCGAGGGCGATCGCGGCGCTCTCAAAGCCGCTGCGAAGGCCCTGCAAGGGCTCGCGGCCCTCGCGCACCGCGCCCGCAAAGTCCGCCAGCAGTTCCTCGTCCGCGCTGCCGTGGCCGGTGTCCTCCGAGGGCTGCTCCCGCCTCCGGGCGCGGGTCAGACGCTCGGTGACCTCGATCCACGCCTCACCGGTGTCGTGGTTGGCCTCGATGTCCAACTGCCCGCGGTCACCGTACAGCGTGATGTGCAGCGCGTAGTGCGGGGCGAAGTGGATCTCCTGGTAGGTCGCCACGATCCCAGCGTGGTACTCGATGTTCACGAGGCTCACGTCCTCCACGTCGCAGGCCTCGGACCACACGCAGAAGTCCTCGTTGTGGTCGATCTCGATGCCGACCGGCGGCAGGCTCCCGACCGCCGAGCTGGCGTGAGGGCACGTCTCGCGCTCCGCGCAGTCCCGGCAGTGCTTGTCGGCAGGCGCATCTCCCCCGAAGTGCAGCAACCCGCCGCAGGCGCTGACCCGGCGCGGGCTCGCGCCCATGTATCCGTTCAGCAGGTCGAGGCTGTGCACGCCCTTCTGCAGCACGAGGCTAACCACCGCGTCCCGTGAGCGCGTGCGGGCCCGCGCGAAGAACTGCGCGCGGTCGCGGCCAACGTGGTCGATCACGCCCCCCGCCAGCACGCGACCGATCTCACCCGAAGCGATGATCTCGGCGGCGCGGCGGTGCAGCGGGTTGAAGCGCATTTCCAGGTACGTGCCGAGCGGGAGGCCGGTCTCCTGCTTCAGTTGCGCGATCGCCCGCAGGTCTCCGAAGCTCTGGGCCAGCGGTTTCTCGACCAGGACGGGCTTCCCGGCTCGCAGTGCCTCGCAAGCGTTCTGCGCGTGGAAGCGGTCGCCGGTGGCAACGACCACCGCCTCGATCGGCGCCTCTCCCGCCATCGCCTCGCCGGAGCGGTAGCGGGCAACACCGGGGAACTTCTCCCGCGCGAGGTCCAGCATGTCCTCGCGCAGGTCGGCCATCGCGACCAGCTCCGTCTCGGCACACTGCCGCGCCAGGTGCGACAACCAGAACCCCCGAATCCCAAGGCCGACGACTCCGACGCGCACTGGTTCGGACACCTGGGTGTCTCCTTGGTGTGCTCAGCTCCCCGGCAACGCCGGCCGCTGGGGGTCGGGGGCGTAGGGGACGAACTGGAAGGCGTAGAGGTCGGCGTCGCGCAGAACGAAGCACAGGCGGATCGGCCGGCCGGCGAGCGGGCGAAGGTCGCCGCCGGGGCCCTTCCAGCGGACCACGTGCGCGAGGCGGTCACAGAAGATCTCCGGACAGTCCGCGAGCGCGTAGCCCTCGATGGGCTTCCCCTCAACGTCCTGCACCTCGACTTGCGCGCCGCCGGCGCCGGAGGTCTCGAGGTTGAGGGTCAGGTTCCCGCCCTCGAAGATGAGCGGCTTCGTCACGATCTCGCCGCCCGCGAGGGGCGCCTGCACCGAGACGAACCCGTCGATCCGCAACGTGTAGCGGCGGATCTCGGTGGAGATGCCCTCCCAGTAGCCGTCGGTCACGTAGAACGACAGCTCCGGCGGCGCGTCCTCGGTGGCGGAGGGCGTCTCGATCATGCCCCAGAACGGGTAGTTGTCGCCGTAGACCCAGCTCTCGCGCTCGCGTGGGCCGGGGCGGATGAAGGCCTCGGGCCAGCGGCGGAAGCTGAGCCCGTCGCGGCTCGACATGAAGAGGCAGTCCGTGACCGCGGTCCCGTAGCGCGGCGCTTCCTTGGCCCGCGTGAGGCGCTCGTCAAGACCCGGCAGGTCGAGCAGCGGCCCGTCCCAGTCCCGCTCGGTGTACCGCGCCGGGAAGCCGAGGAACAGGTGCGGCGCCCGGTAGTAGGGCGCGACGGCGTTCGTGTAGAGGTGCTCGGTGGGCGCGCCGGGGTAGCTGAGCCACTCGGGCTTGGGGAAGCGGCGGATGTCGGGCGAAGTCGCGGTCAGGATATCGCGCACCTCGTTCCGGAAGCCGCGATGGTACTCGCGGTACTCCCTACGCACCGGGTCCCAGAAGATGAGGTTCTGCGAGTCGAAGGCACCCTCGGTGACGGCAGGCTCGTTGCTCAGCGGCGTGAAGCGGATGCCGTCGCCGGACTTCAGCACGTACAGCCCGAACGGCTCGTGGCCGACGATGAGGGTCTTGTACCGTTCCCCGGGCGGGCAGTCGGGGTTCGTGTCGAGGAAGGTCGCCGTGTGCGCCGGATCGCCGCCGAAGGCGGCCACCTTCTCGGGCGTCAGGATGATGTTGTTCGCGCGCGAGCCATTGAACTCAAACAGCCCCAGCTCCGGCCGCGTCCAGTGCAGGCCGTCCCGGCTCTCCGCGTAGCAGTACACCGCCGGGTGGTCGTCCCGTGCCTGCGCGGGCGGGCCGCTGAACCGGTAGTGCAGCCCGTGGTAGTACATCCGGTAGAGGTCGCCATCCCGGAAGATCGACTGGTACGCGGCCGCATTGCCCTCCCACGGGGCGTCTGTGCGGAAGACGATCTCCCGCTGCACCGGATGATGCAGCACCCGTCGCGCGCCGTCGGTCATCGTCTCGATCAGCGCGTCATCGACGAACAGCTCCAACCGTGAGCCGATGTTCACCGGCTCCTGTGCCGCGAGGTTCGCAGACATGAGGCAGATCACCACCCGTAGTTGGGCGCCGCGGAGGCTGACGCCGCCGGGAGCGGTTCTGGGCCTCACCCGAGGTTGCGCCCAATGTCACTTCCCCAGTATCGCCTTGCCGCGCGTGAAGTCCATCCCCGGCTTCAGTCGGCGGATGGCGGCGGCGACGAGGCGGATGGAGTGGTCGATGTCGTCGAGGTGCACGGCTTCGCTGGGCGTGTGCAAGTACCGTTGAGGTAGACCCACCAAGCCGGTCGGCACGCCCTCGCGGCTACGGAAGATGGCCGCGGCGTCGGTGGGCGTGGTGCCGGGCCAGGCGCAGAGCTGAAAGGGCACCTTGCGCTTCTCACCCTCGGCGGCGGCGCACAGCAGGTCCACGACCGCCGGGCTGCAGTTGGCGCCGCGACAGATGATCGGCCCCTTCCCCAGCTTCAGCTCCCCAAAGCGATTCGCGTCGCCGCCCGGGACATCCGACGTGAAGGGCCAGACATCCAACGCGATGGCGAGGTCCGGCTGCGAGGCGTAGGCCGCGACCTGTGCGCCCGCACCCGTGACCTCCTCCTGCACCGCCGAGAGCACTGTCACCTCCGCCGAGCAGGCCTGCTTGTCGGCTGCCAGGGCCGCCAGGGCCTCGAGGCAGATGAAGACGCAGACCTTGTCGTCGATCCCGGCGCCCGTCACCAGCTTCTTCCCCAGCCGCTCCAGCGGCGCGACCCAGGTGACCGGATCGCCGATGCGCACCTTCTTCCGCGCGTCGGCGCCGTCCGCGGCGCCGATGTCGATCCAGTGCTCGTGCGGCCGCATCGCCTTCTGGCCGGCATCGCCCTCCTGCGCGTAGCCCAGCTGCCGCGCGACCACCCCGCGCACCGGGCCGCTCTTCGTGTGCACGTCCACGCGGTGCGCGAAGTACGCGTGCGGGTTCACCCCGCCCACCACCTCGAACCGCAGCAGCCCGTCGTCCGTGATGTGTCGGACCACCATCCCGATCTGGTCCACATGCCCGGTGATGAGGACCCGCGGGCTGCCGCCCCGGTTCCACACCCCGGTCAGGTTCCCCAGCACATCCACCGACAGCTCCGCCCCCAAGGCCCGCAGGCGCTCCGCCGCCACGGCCTGCGCCGCTTCCTCATACCCGCTCATGCTCGGCGTGTCGATGAGACGCTTCAGAAAGGCGAGGGACGGGTCATTCATGCAGACTCTCCGAGTGTTGGGATCGGCGCTCCATGCTTCTGAAGGCGCTCGAGGCCGTGTCGATCCTGGCTCTGTGCCGCCTATCCCCCCGAGAGGGCCGAGCGGTGGACATGGCCACAGGCCTGGCAAGTGTAGGTGATCGGCGAGCCCCCGCGCAGGACCGCGCCGCCCTTGCACTTGGGGCAGCGGCCCAGGATGAGGTAGCGGAAGGCGGCCTTGGCCAGGAACAGCCCCGCAATCGCTCCGCCCAAGAAGGCCACCGGCGCCGGGAGCCAGCGAGGCAGCGAGCCCAGCACCCGGGTGACCATCAGCCACGGCACGCCGAGGAACGCCGCCATCGAGCCCAGGGTGTAGAGCGTCAGATGCAGGGCGATCGGCAGCCGCAGGGGCCAGTCGGCGTAGGCCGAACCCGGCCCGAACGTGGGCGGGGTCGGCAACTGCGGGGCGTCTGGCTCGGGCACGCCGAGATCATCGGGCAGCCGCGCGGCCTCCCACGGTGGCCGGACCACCGGCATCGGCGGCGGCGGGGTGGAAGAGGGCTCGGCGCTCGCGGTGTTGGCCCCCCGGGGCACAGGCGCCGGAAGGTGGGTGCTGCTCAGCCCGCGGCCGCAGCTGCGGCAGTGGGTCACCACGGGCGAATCCGGGTTCCTCGTTCCGCAATGCGGGCAGACGCGAGTCGGCATGTCGGCCGCTGTCCCCTCTTGGGTTGTGCTCCGCCGTCAGTGCTGCAGCGGCTGCGAGGTCGCCAGCGCGATGGTGCGCTCGGTCTCGCTCACCGCGCAGTAGTAGTGGTAGAAGACGCCCTCGTGCCGCAGAACGAAGGGCTTGTGAGCGTGCACGCAGTCAAGCGCGCCCGGCTCGCCGGGAGCGAGGATCGGGTTGTGCTCGGACTTGCGCCAGCGGGTCAGGCTGCCGTCCTCGCTAAGCGCCACGCCGTCGGCGGCGTGCCGGCCGTCGAAGCCATAGTAGAAGAGATGCCATACGCCGTCGATGCGGTTCAGCACCGGGTCCGAGGCGAAGCGGCTGTCCCACGCGCCCTCAGGCCCGACGCGCAGGATTGGGTTGTCCGGGTGCTTCTGCCAGCGCAGCAGGTCCTCGGAGGTCGCGAGGCCCGTCTGCTCGATCCAGCCATCCGCCTGGTCCTTCGCGTTGTAGAACATCACGAAACGTCCGTCGACCCGGTACACGGCCGCCTTGTAGATGCCGCCCGAGTCCCACGCCTCCCCCGGCGAGGGACGCAGGACCGGGGCCTGCGGCAGCTTCGTCAGGTGATGGAGGTCCCGCCCGCGAGCGAGGCCGGTCCCGCCCGGGCCGACCTCGTAGCCCGGCTGGGGAAACCCGCAGTAGAACAGGTACCACCCGCCCTGGTAGCGCAGCAGCCAACCGCCGCCGGCAGAGCCGTAGTCCCACTCGCCCGGCGCCCCGGCATCGAGGATCATCCCCGCGCGGGTCCAGCGGACGAGGTCATCGCTCTCGGCAAGGCCGATCCGGTACTTCTCCCCGTCGAAGCCCGTGTACTGCATCAGCCACTTCCCCTCGTGACGCAGCACCTGGGGGCAGTCGACCATCTCGCGATCGAAGTCACCCGGGCGGTGGGTCGGTCGGAGGACGGGCTCGGGCAGCTTGTACCGGCGCAGGTACTCGGGCGGCGCGTCGCCCGTCGCGCCGAGGCCGAGGGTCAGCATGGCAAGGACTCCACTGATCGGAGGCACGGGGTTCGCCTCCCCGCGAGTAGTGTGACGGCTGCTTCTTCCTCAACCGCGCTCGCCCGCCCTCCGCACGACCGCAGCCCCCGAAGGTCTCCCCCCCGTTCCAGCGAAGTCTCCTGCACACTGCTCCGGAGGAGGCGTGGATGATGATCCGTGCGCTGCTGTGCATCGTTCTGGTCACCTCGGCGGCCTGCTGCCAGGCGCTGACGCTCACGCGTGACGGGAAGTCCGATTACGTGATTGTGACGGCCGCGGAGGCTCTGCCCTCGGAGCAGCACGCCGCGGACGAGCTCCAGCGCTTCCTGCGGGAGATCTCCGGGGCTGAGCTGCCCATCGTTAGGGATGACCAGCCACTGAAGCCCCACGAGATCGTCCTGGGCCTGGACAATGCGCACCTGGCGGGCGTTCTCCCCCCGGACCGGCCGATGCCCGTGTTCGGCAAGGAGGGCTTCTCGATCTCGACGCAGGGCGAGCGCCTACTGATCCTGGGGGGGAAGCCGCGCGGGACGCTGTACGGGGTCTATGCGCTGCTGGAGGACCACCTCGGCTGTCGCTGGTTCAGCTCGAAGGTCAGTCGCGTTCCCAAGCAGGCGACCATCGAGCTCGGCGACATCAACGACACGCAAGTCCCGGCGCTGGAGTACCGGGAGCCGTTCTACTGGGATGCCTTCGACGGGGACTGGGCAGCGCGGAACAAGGCCAACAGCCAGACCGCACGCCTCGAGGAGCAGCACGGCGGCAAGATCACCTACTTCCCCTTCGTGCACACCTTCGACAGCCTCGTCCCGCCCAGCGAGTACTTCGCCGAGCATCCCGAGTACTTCTCCCTCATCGACGGCAAACGGATCGGGGGGAACACGCAACTGTGCCTGACGAACCCCGACGTGCTGCGCTTGACCATTGCGAGGGTGCGCGAGTGGATCGACAGCCACCCGGGGGTGAACATCGTCAGCGTCTCGCAGAATGACTGGGGCAACTACTGCCAGTGCCCGGACTGCACCGCCATCGCCGAGGCTGAGGGCAGTCAGTCCGGGCCGCTGGTCGCCTTCGTGAACCAGGTCGCCGAGGCCATCGAGCCCGACTACCCGGACGTGGCGATCGATACCCTCGCCTACCAGTACACGCGCAAGCCGCCGAAGTCGATTCGCCCGCGGCCGAACGTCATCATCCGGCTGTGCAGCATCGAGTGCTGCTTCGCGCACCCGCTGGCGACGTGCGACTACCCGCAGAACGTCTCGTTCCGCGAGGACATCGTCGGCTGGTCCAAGCTGTGCGATCGGCTCTACGTCTGGGACTACGTCACCAGCTTCGCGAACTACCTCACCCCCTTCCCGAACTGGGATGTCCTTGGCCCGAACATCCGGTTCTTCGTCGAGAACGGCGTGAAGGGCATCTTCGAGGAGGGCAACTACAACAGCTCGGGCGGCGAACTGGCGGAGCTGCGGGCGTACATCATGGCGAAGTGCCTCTGGGACCCGGACTACGATCCGAACGTGGCGATGACGGAGTTCCTCGAGGGCTACTACGGACCCGCGGCGCCGCCGATCCGCGCGTACATCGATCTGCTTACGGCGAAGGTGCGCGACGAGAACCTCCACATGTATATCTGGGAGGGCCCGCACGCGCGCTTCCTGACCGAGGACGTGCTGACCCGGGCGAACGAGCTGCTCGACGACGCGGAGCGGCTGGCGGAGGGCGATGCGGAGCTGCTGCATCGGGTGCAGGTGGCGAGGATCCCGCTGCTCTACGTCGCCCTGAACCGCTACGAAGCGCCTCCGCAGGAGACGTGGATCGTGCGTGACGGGGCCTTCGGTCCGGCGGCGGACACCGGGTTCGGGGCGCAGGTGGACCGGTTCTTCTCGATTGCGGACGCCGAGGGGATCACCTGCGTCCGCGAGGGCCACAACAACCTCCCGCCCTTCCGGGAGGCCATGCTGCAGAAGCGCGGCGGCGCGCCCGTGGTCGAGCTGAAGGGCGACACGTGGCAGGCCGCGATCGCGCCCTCGCTGGGCGCGCGGGTGGTCAGCCTGAAGGCCGAGGACGGGACCGAGCTCGCTGCAGCGGGCGCGGCGTACTCCGTCTCGCTGAGCCGCTCGCCCAACGGCCTCGGCGCCGCGACGCCCTTCGCGGCGGTCGAGGGCATGGACCCGCTGCAGCCGACCTTCTCCGCCACCCCCGACGGCGGCCCACCCCTGACGCGCGAGTTCCGCCGCGAGCCGGACGGCCTGTTCGTGCAGACGGGCGTCGCGAACCCCGGCGACGCCAACCGGCGGGTCCTCGCAAGTGCGTCCTACTGCCTCAACCTCGGCCCCGCCGATGCCACCGTGCTGGAGACCGTGGAAGGGCCCCTGAGCCTCGCGATCCCGGAGGACGAGGTGATGCGCCACGTGCGCGTCAGCCCGGAGACCCTGCGCGCCGGCCCTCTGAAGCTGGTCAACGGGGTGACCCGTCGGGCAATCGCCGTGGGACCCTTCAATGAGAACAGCACCGTGATCGTCACCACGTCGGTCGGCGCGGTCCCGGTGCGGGTGAGCTGTACGTGGGCCGTCGAGAGCGGACCGGGAGGCACAGTGTACTGGGGGACCAAGCTGGCGCCCCTGCCGCCGGAGGACGCTCCGGACGCCGCGCAGCCCCGCGAGCATCATGCCGTGGTCGTGGAGGTGCAGGACGACCGGTTCGGGCTCTACCGCGAGGGCGTGCTGAGTGAGTTTGCGTTGGACGAGACGGCGTCGGACGGCTGGGCGGCCCGGCAGCTGGGCTCGGACCACGAGTGGAGCGTCCAGTGGCCCATCGAGCCTCAGCTGTTCGAGGCGGGCGCGCAGTACACCGTCTCCGTCGTCGCCCGCATCGACCGGAAGGGCGAGGCCGGTGCGGCGATGACCTACGGCGTGTATGACTCGGAGAACCGGGTGGGTGTCCACACGGGCGGCCGCAGCGTCGCGGAGATGCCCGAGGGCTGGCACACCTTCGAGATCGGCGCGTTTGTGCCCACGCGTGGCATGTACGTCTGGACCGCGCCGCCCCTCAACGGGGACAACGTCGCGTGGCTGTACATCGATAGGCTCATCTTCCGGAAGGTGGACTAAGCAGCCCTGCGGGGCGATCCCGCGGGGCGTCCGCGCGCTCCGTCACGGAACGTCTCACCACGCGGCCACAGCAACCCGTCCATGCCACGGCAGGGCGCTATGGCTCGGGCAGGGCGCCTGCGGAGCGGCGGACGGCGTCGGTGGCGAGGTTGAACTCGAACCGGGCCTCAGCGACGTTCGTCCGGGCCTGCACCAGCGCCGCGAGGGCCGAGACGGCTTCGAGGTTGATGAGCTTGCCGGCGTCGTAGCCGACTGCGGCCACCCGGTGATCCTCTTCCGCAGAGGCCTCGGCCTCCAGGGCCGTGCGGACGTTGCGGTTCGCGGCCGCGAGGTCGAGCAGCGCGCCGCGCAGCTCCCGCTCGATCCGCAGGGCGAGCGCCTCCTGATCGCGCTCCAGCTTGCGCGCCATCGCCTCCGCCTCCGCCACGCCCGCCTTCCGCTCGCCCCCATCGAAGAGAGGCAGCGACCCCACCAGACCCACCGTGTACCCTCCGTCCAGGCCCATGCCCGAGGCCTTCTCGGCATCGAACATCAGCATCGCGTCCAACTGCGGCCGGTACGCGGCCTTCCGCGCCGCGACCTCGCGCTGCGCCGCCTCGACCCGCGCCGCCAGGGCCCGCACCTCGGGGCGATTCGTCCGCGCCTGAGCCGCCAGCTCCTCGGCGTTCGGGTCCGCCGCCGCCGGGTCGTACTGCAGCGCATCCGTCAGTTGCAGCGGCGCTGTAAGCGGCAGGCCGATCGCGGCCCGCACGTCCAGCAGCGCCGCCTCGGCGTCGCGCTGCGCGTCGGTCAGCTCCTGCTCGGCGTCGGCCAGCTCCGCCTTGTCACGCAACACGTAGAAGAGCGGGATCTTCCCCGCGTCGTACTTCGCCTGATCCACGCGCAAACGCTCGCGCTGCTCGTTGACGCTCTCCTCCTGCACCTGCACCATCTCGGCCCGGTACAGCGCCTCCCAGTACGCCGCTCGCACCATGTACGCGACCTCGAGCAGCATCGACTCGATGTCCTGTTCCACGGCCCGTTGGCCCGCCGCGGCGGCGCGCGCGCGGGAGGCGACCCGTCCGCCGGTGGACAGCGGGACCATCAAGGTCACGTTCTGGTCCACGCGCGACCCAGCCGGCACGCCCATGTACATCCGCGGCATCACGGCGTCGGGCGAGGGCACGGTGTTGAGCATCGTGCCCGTTGACAGGTACGTGTGAGTCGATGCGCTGAGCCGCCCCTCGGCCTGCGCCATCCGGAGGCGCGCCACGGCGGCCGGAAGCTCCTCCCGCATCGCCGCCAGCGAGGGGTTCTGCTCCAACGCCAGCTCGACCGCCGACGCGAGGCTGAGCGCACGAGGCTCGTCCTGGGCCAGCGCCGCGGCAGTGAGCTGAACTGCAATCGTGAAGGTCAGCAATCGCATGGCTCTACCCTCCACCCTCCCGTCACTCCGACGGCAAACGCAACGTGTGCGCCTCTGCCCACGCCTGCCGGGCCTGCTCCTGCTGCTGGGCGGTGAGGACCGGCTGCAGGCGGGTCCAGGCCTCGGCCCGCTTCTCGGCGAGGAGGCCCGACAGCTCGGCGACACCGCGCGAGGCCTCCTGCACGTCCGTGGGCGTCGGAGGCTCGCCCGCCGCCCGGGTCAGCTTCGCTTCGGCCTGACGCCCGGCTTCATCGAGGGCCTGGCGCAGGTCGGCGGTCTGTATCGTGTACTCATCCGCGAGCTTCCGGACCTTGCCCGTCTGCTCAAGCGAGAGGGCAAGGGACGCGGCGTGCCCGAGCACGAACGGGGGATCGGGCACCCCGGTGGCGGCGATGGCGCTCTCGTGCTGGATGACCACAGGCCGCGCGATCTCCGGCGGCTGCATCCGCCGCCACACGAAGAGGCCCGCGAGCGCCAGGGCGATCACGAGGCCCGGCCCGATCACCGGTCGGAAGCGCCTATTCATCGAGGTCCACCACCCCATCGTCCAGGCTCGCAGTCACCGGCCACTTCCACTCGCGCCGCAGGACGTAGCGATAGAACAGCCGCTGCAGGTCGTCGACATATGAGTGCATGATGGGGATGTCGAAGAGGCTGAGGATCGTCCCCACGATCAGCCCTCCGATCACCGCGACTGCCAGGGGCGAGTACGCGTCCATCCCGGTGCCCGGGAAGAAGGCCACCGGGACCATGACGATGATCGTGATCGCGGAGGTCATCAGGATCGGGCGCAAGCGCTGTGGGCAGGCGCGGGCGATGGCCTCGTCGCGCTCGACGCCCCGGTCGCGGTAGCGCATGATCATGTCGACCAGCAGGATGGCGGTGGTCGCGTCCATGCCGGTGAGCACGATGATGCCGAGCACGGAGACGGTCGAGAAGGTCTGGTGGGTCAGCCAGAGCATGAAGAACACGCCCGCGAGCTCCAGGGGCAGGGAGAAGACCATCTGCAGGGGCTGCAGGAAGCCGCGGAACTGGGCGACCAGGATGAGCAGGATGAAGATGACCGCAAGCGTCAGCCCGTTCAGCAGGCGGCGGAAGCTGTCCATCATCTGGGTCATGTCGCCGCGCGCATCGATGCCGTAGCCGGGCGGGAAGTTCAGCTCCATCATGGCGTCCATCTGCACATCCATCGTCAGGTCCATCGAGGGGCGCTCGCCCGGACGGTAGAAGCCCAGGACGGAGATGATCCGCCGCAGCCCGTCGTGCGCGATGACCGTGGGCGCGCGCTCGGGCACGAGGGTGGCCACGCTATCGAGCGGGACCTGTCGGCCATCGCGGGTAGTGAGATACATCTGCGCGAGGTCCTGCGGCGCCGCGCGGTCGGACTCCTCGTAGCGCACGAGCACGGTGTTCTGGCGGAGGTTCGGGAGGCGGTAGAACTCGTTGGTGAAGCCCCCGTGCAGCGCGTAGTAGGCCTGCTGAGCGATCTCGTCGGCGGAGAGCCCGACCTGTTGAGCGCGCTCGGGGTCGACCTCTACACGGTAGGAGGGTACGCCCATCGCCCAGTCCGTCGCGGGCTGGTAGACGTTCCGTCGCTTGGCGATCTCCAGCGTCTCGTGCCCCAGCTTGTCGAGGACCTCCAGGTCGTGGCCGTAGATGATGAGCGCGATGGGAGCCTGGGAGGTCGCCATCACATCGGAGCCCATCTCCTTGATCTGCAGCCGGCGGAGGCCGGGGATGGTGTCCATCGCCTCCTTCTGGACCCCGTCGATGACGTCCCAGATGGTGCGTTTGCGCTCGCTCATGTCCGAGAGCGTGATCATGAAGGTCGCGCTGGTGGCCATCGGCACCGCGTAGCCGGTGAAGTAGGCGCCCGACGACTCGAGCATTGTCTCGGTGCCGATCTCCGTGGAGACATGCTCGATCTCGGGGTACTTCAGCATGATGCGCTCGACCTGGGTCGTGGCAGCCTCGGTGGCCTCGAAGGAGGCCCCGGGCTGCATCTCGAGCGCGCCGTAGGCCTGCCCGACATCCGCGAGGGGCATCATCTCGCTGCCGATGAAGTAGTAGAAGGTGAAGCCGATGATGACGGTCGCCATGATGCGGGCGAAGTTGGCGAAGCGGTGCTTGAGCATCCAGCGGATGGCGCGCTCATAGCCGCGCTCCATGCGGTTGAGCAGCGCCTGGAACGGGTTCACGAGGGTGCGGAAGAACCAGGTTCGCTGCTCGGCCTCGCGGGCGCTCGCGGGGCGCAGGAAGGTGGCGCACATCAGGGTCGTGGTGGTGAAGGACTCGACGAGGGAGGCCAGGAGGGTGAGCAGGAGCGGCCAGACCAGCTCATCGAACATCAACTCCACGATCCCCCCGCAGAAGAGCAACGGCGAGAGGGCGAGGCAGATCATGAAGGTCGAGGAGAGGACCGCCAACCGCACCTCGGTGATGCCGTCGATGGTGGCCTGCCGGACGGACTTGCCCATCCGCAGGTGCCGCTCGACGGCGTGGATGTCGATGATGCTGTCATCGACGAGGCGCCCGATCGACAGCAGCACGCCGATGAGCGTCCCGCTGTTGAGCGACATGCCCAGCGGCACCATCAGCAGGATGCCCCCCGCCAAAGAGGTGGGGATCGAGAGCATCGCGATGATGGTGCCGCGCCACTCGCCCAGGAACAGGAAGACCGCGAGGCCGCAGAGGAGGATGGCGATGCCGAGCTCGTGGAACATGTTCTCGAAGAGGATGTCCACGAAGTGGGCGTTGTCGTAGGCGACCTCGAACTTCACCCCCGGGTAGTCGGCCTCGAGCTTCTTGAGCGCCTTCTTGCAGTTGCGGATGACCTGCCAGGAGCTGGCCTCCGGGTTCTGCACGACCGCAATCTCAATCGCCGGGACGATCGAGCCCTCGGAGCCGGGGGCGTGACGCACATGGTGGTACGCGCTGCGGCGCTCCCAGTGGGTGTCCACGACCCGCGCGACGTCTCTCACCCGCAGCACGCGTGGCGAGGTCGCGGCGTCGGTCGGGCCTGCCCCTATCGCGGGAGCGGCCGCCGCGCCGCCGCCCATGCCGCCCATCCCGCCGCCGCCGGAGGGCGCGGCCTGCCGGATCGCCTTGCCCGCGGCATCGAGGGCGGCGAGGGGGTACTGCGCCACCTGCTCCGCGCTCTCGGCGCGCGTGTCCAGCCGCACGATGCGCTCGTCGGCGCCATCGGTGAGCGTGCCCGCCGGACGGGCGACGTTGTACCGGTCGATGGCGTCGCGGACGTCCAGGATCGAGAGACCGTACGCGCCCAGCTTCTCCCGATCCACGATCACCTGCAGCTGTCGCCGGAAGCCGCCGAAGGCCATGACGGAGTACACGTCCGGCACCTGCTGCTTCAGGCGACCGACCACCTGGTTGTCGGCCAGCTCGCGGAGCTTCACCGGGTCCCAGCCCTCGCCGGTGAGGCTGAGGGAGAGGACGGGGATGTTCAGCGGGTCGATGGCGAGCACCCAGGAGGGTTTGAGGTTGGCACCGGTGGCGGGGAGGCTCGCCTGCACGACGTTCATCAGCGACTGAACGTCGAACAGGGCCTTCTTCATGTCGGCCCCGTACCAGAACTCGAGGGACACGACCGAGAAGCCATCCTGGGAGGCGGAGCGGATGTACCGCACCCCGCGGATGTTGGTCATCTGCTGCTCGATCGGGTTGGTGATGTAAAGCTCCATCTCCTGGGCCGAGAGCCCGGGCATCATGGTGAAGACGCCTACGACCGGACTCTCGACGTAGGGCATGAAGCGTCGGGGCATGTAGAAGCCGACCGCCAGCACCGCCAGCACCGCGACGCCGACCCAGGCAGCGATGATCACGTAGGGGTGCTCGATCGACCACTGCGGGATCGCCGCGACGAAGCCCCGCTGCGGGGGCGTTGGAGTGGCTGATTCGCTGCTCATGGCTCACTCAGTCCTGACGGTTCGGCTCCGCTCCCCATCGTCGGGGCCGGGGGCAGCGTCTGCGGCCCGCGCTCGCCCCAGGCGACGGCGAACACCGCGTCCCCCTCGTGCAGGTTGTCGTGGCCCTTCACGATCACCTCATCGCCTTCGCGCACGCCCGTCAGCACCACCGTCCGCTCGCCGTCGGTGGCGCCCAGGGTCACCGGCACGCGGCGAGCGACCTTCACCCCGGCGCCGAGTGCGGTCTCCTCCGGGACGAGATCCATCCCGCACTTCGGGCAAGTGCCGGGCTTGTCGGCGCGGATCTCGGGGTGCATCACGCAGGTGTAGACCGGCTTGGCGTTGGGGTCGACCTTGCCCTCGGCCGCGAGCCAGACCGTCGGCCGCTGGCCGGAGGAGGGCCCGCCCTTCGCTTCCGTCTGCGTGATGAGCGCGGAGTTGGGCACGGCGAGCACGCCGACTTCGCTCGGCCCGAAGAGGCGCATCGTCACCGCGTCGCCGGGGTAGAGGTGCTGTTCGGCGTTGTCGACGACGGCCTCGACGATGGAGGTTCGCGTGGTCGGATCGGCCGCTGGGAAGATCGACGTGATCTGCGCGCTGAGCTTCCCGTCGGGGAGCTTCGGGCTAGTCGCCTCGACGCGATCGCCGCGGTGCAGCAGGCGGAGGTCCTTCTCGGCCACGTAGGCCTGCAGGCGGACGCGCCCGATCTCCGCGACGCGCAGGATCGGCGTGCCCGGGGAGACCAAGACGCCGGGGCTCACCAGCCGCTGCGTGACCACGCCGGGACGCGTGGCGCGGATCTCGGTGTAGCCGCGCACGGTTCGCGCCACGGCGAGGCCCGCGGCGCGCTCACCGATGCCGGACTGCGCCTCGCCGACCCGCGCCGAGGCGGCCCGCACGCCCGCCGAGCGCTCGTCGCGCATGGCCTCGGCTGAGCGGATCTCGGCCCGGGCGCGCTCGACGCGCGCCGCGGCGGCTTCCGCCTCGGCCTGGGCGCGCTCGCCGCCCGCCTCCGCCTTGCTGCGCTCAGCCTCCATCGCCCCGATCCGCTTGCGGGCCGCGGACACGTCGGCCGCCGCCTGCCGGCTGCGGGCCTCGGCGGCGGCTATGGCCTGCCGGCGCTCGCCTACCATCGACTGCGCCTGAGAGAGCTTCGCCCGCGCCGTCTTCGCGGCGGCCTCCTCGCGCTGGTACTCCTCCGTGGACACGGCACCCACGTCCAGCAGCTGCTTCTCGCGCTTCAGCTCCTCGTCCCAGTACGCCACGTCGGCCTGAGCGCTGGTGATCTCGGCTTCCGCCTGGGCCAGGGACTCCCGCGCCATGCCGATCTCCGCCTGCATCGCCTCCTGCTCGGCCTGCGCGGCGGCCAGTTCCTCGCGCGCGGTCTCAACCTCGCGGTCCGCCCGATCGACCTCGCGCCGGGTCTCCTTGACCATGGCCGCCGAGGCGTCGGCATCCCGCTGCATCACCCGCAGCTCTTCCTGAGCCTTGGCGACCTCGGACTCTGCCTGACGACGCGCGGCCGTCGCCATGGCCTCCTCGCGCTCGGTGGTCGTGCGCGCGCGGCGAGCCGACTCGTGCATCCAGGCGGCCTCCCGCTCCCTCGCGGAGAGCTCCGCCTCGTCCAGCTTCACGAGCAGCTGCCCCTCGCGGACCGCATCGCCCGGGTAGACGGGCAGCGAGACGATGGTCCCCGCGACCCGCGGGTACACCTCCTGGTCCGTGTAGGCCACCACGGTCCCGGTATAGGACACCGAGGGCGCGAACTCGCCCAGGGCGAGCGTCTCCGTCGCCACCGGCACCGTCCCCTTGGGCGCGCGCATGGCGGTCATGTCCATGGCCTGGGCCTCGATCACGGACATCTGCCCCGGCTTCTTGTAGCGCACCACCACGTAGCTGGCCACGAAGTACGCGATCAGCAGGAGCGCGACGCCGCTCAGCACCCCCGGGTGCAGCCATTTGGGCTTCAGCGCTCGGTGCACAAGCCACAGGGCCACGAGCAGTCCCAGCGTGATCGCCGTCGCCACGATCTGCCAGTGCGACCAGAACGCCGCCGGGTGATCACCGCCCATGCCGGGCATTGCGGGCATCGAACCCTCGGGAGCCGTATGCTCCTGCGCCCCCAGCAGGCCCGCGAGCGCCAGCGCGCCCGCGACCAGGAGGAGTCGGGTCGCTGCCCGTCTGAAGGAAGCTGCACTGCCGCGCGCTCGATTCATCGTCTCTCTCCCCGAGCCCGGCCGGGCGAGGCGCCCGGCCGGGCCAACACCGTCCTGCGACTCAGTGACACGACCCCGAGCCGCCGATGGAGCACAGGTACACCTTGCCGTCCAGCTTGTAGTACGTGCACTTGATCGTCTGCCCCGTCTTCAGCTTCGCGATCTGGCCCAGGAGCTTCTCGCGCTGGGAGCAGTCCGGGTGCACCTGCAGCCGCAGGCGCGCGCCCTTGGCTCCGGTAGCGAGGCTGATGGCATCATGGGTCTGGGCGATCCCGGCGATCTTCCCGGTCAGGCTGTGCATCGTCTGACCCGATCCCGGGCACCCCGTCATGGGGCAGCCTGAACCACCCTCATGGCATCCGGCGGCCCAGGCGAGCGTGGTCATCGCGGCGAGGACAAGCACGGCAGCGGCCAGAACCACTCTACGCATGGCGGTTCCTCCAGTAGGGTCCACGGCCCTCCCGCGAGGGCGTGGCCTGTGTGTGATGTGCGGTCTGGTCTTCGGGCAGGCGGAATCAGGCGGAGAACGGAGGGGCGCGCGCGACCAGGGGTGCGGCTTCGGCGAGCTTCGGCGGTGGGGATTCGGTCAGGTTGAGCAGCCGGCCACCGGGTGCGAAGGAGGGACCGGCTTCCGGCGGGAGGATGGCGAACGGGCCCTGGGTGACCGGCGGCGAGGAGAGGGTCTGGAGCACCCCGTCGGGCTGTCCCGGAGCGGCCTTGAGGCAGTCGGTGCAGCCTCGACGCGAGCCTGCCGCGGAGTCCGGGGCCGTCCCGTGGCAGGGCGCGCTCTTGGCCGGCGCATCAGACGCGCAGCGCGGGCAACACTCGCAGACCGGGGCGCACGGGTCGGCCGGCGCCACCCACGGGGCCATCAGCACCAGCGCGAACAGGATGACCCAGCTCCGTCGAGCGTTCACGGGACGCCGCTCCAATCAGGCAATGCCTCACCGGATTGTTTGGTTCAACCGTCCGGCCCGCGAGATGGTTCCCGCGCAGGCGAAGGTGCAACCCTCCACGATCAGGAACCCCCTGGGGTCTGACGCTGGGGACTGCCCGCGGAATCGACGTTGACGCTTCCGGGAGCGCCGGCGCTCCCGGAAACGACCCGCCACCTCTGCCGGCAAGGGTGCCGGCGCTCCCGGCAACGGCGACGGCTGCGACATGCCCTCGCGTAAAACCGCTATCCGAGGACTCCGATGATGCGCCTGACCTCTGTTGCTGCACTCGCGCTGCTTCTCACTCTGCCGACCTCGCTCGTCCTGCACGCGCAGGAGGCTGCCGATCCCTTCATGGGGGACTGGCAGGGAACGCTCCGGACGGCAGGCGGCGCGGAGACGCCGCTGTGTGCCCAGGTGATCTGCCTGGGCGGCGAGGGCTATCAGGCCAACCTGCTGCCGATCTTCGATCAGCGCGTCGCGGCCTGGGCCGTCCTGCGCGGCAAGGCAGAAGGCGAGGCCGTCGCCTTCGAGGGCGGCGCGCGCATCGAGGGCGGCGCCTTCACGGGTGAGCTGACGGGCGAGCACGCCGGCGCCTTCACCCTGGAGCCCGTCGTCAGGCTCTCCCCCACCTTCGACGCCCCGCCGCCGGACGGCGCGATCGTGCTGTTTGACGGGACAAACCTGGACGAGTGGCGCGGCGGCGGCGCAGAGCCGTTCATGGTGGACCTCTCGCGCAACCCGGGCGGCGATGACCGGGCCGCATACCTGCGGTGCCGCGTTCTCGCCCCGGCGGCGCAGCCTGCGCGCCTGGACCTGGGCAGCGACGATGGGGTGAAGGTCTGGCTGAACGGTGAGCTGGTCCACGCGAACAACGCCAACCGCCCTTGCCGGGCATTCGACGACCATGTCGACATCGACCTGACCGAGGGTGAGAACACGCTGCTGCTGAAGGTCGTGCAGGGCGGCGGAGGTTGGGGGGCGTGCGCCCGCATCGTGGCGCGGGATGGCGCCGACATCGAGGGACTGGTCTTCGATCCGGAGCCCTCCCTGGAGGCCGGTGTTGAGCTGAGCGCGGTTCAGGGCGGCAGCAGCGGGACGATCGTGACCTGGGAGCTGGCCGGGCCCTATACGCAGGAGGGGAAGCGGGACGGGGAGTTGTTCGATGTGCCCTTCGCGCCCGAGGACCCGACCGCCGAGTTCGATGTGCCCTTCGCGCCCGAGGACCCGACCGCCGAGGTGGCGTGGGAGCTAGTGAACGACCGCCCGGAGGCGAAGAACCAGTGGGAGCTGGTGGAGGAGGAGGCGATGGAGGTGACGCCCGGCAGCGGCTCGCTAGTGACCAAGCGCACCTTCGGCGACCACACGCTGCACCTCGAGTTCCGCACCCCCTTCGAGCCCGACGCGCGCGGACAAGGGCGCGGCAACAGCGGCATGTACCTCCAGGGGCGCTATGAGGTGCAGGTGCTGGACAGCTACGGCCTGGAGGGTCGCGACAACGAGTGCGGCGGGATGTACAGCGTGAAGGCGCCGGATGTGAACATGTGCGCCCCGCCCCTGCAGTGGCAGACGTACGACGTCGAGTTCCAGGCCGAGCGCGTCAACGCCGCCGGGGAGCGCCAGAACCCGCGCATGACCGTGCTCCACAACGGGGTGCTGATCCACAACGATGTGGAGATCACCGTGCCCTTCACGCCGGGCGGCCTGGGCGAGGCGGGTGGCCTGCTGCTGCAGGACCACGGCAACCGGCTGCGGTACCGCAACATCTGGGTCGTGGAGCACTAGCGCGCTGTCGGCGGTGAGGCGTGGCGTTGGCGGGAACGGGGAGAGGCACCGTTGCCCTCTGGACTGGGCTGGAGATCAGTACCAGTTACCAGTCTCCGCCACACGTCAGCGGAAACTGGTAACTGGTACTGATCTCCCGTGAGTGACGAGTTGCCACCGAAGGCGCGGTTGACGCATCCGGTCGTCTTTGCGCTGCTGGGCGCGCTGGCGCTGATCCCGGGCATGTTCATTGTGCCGCTGCTCGATGCCGACGAGCCGCGCTACGCGGAGGCGTCGCGGCAGATGCTCGTGACCGGGGACTGGGTCTACCCGCAGTTCAACGGCGCGCCGCGCCATGCGAAGCCCGCGCTGTTCAACTGGACGCAGGCAGCCTCCTACGCCGTCTTCGGAGTCAGCGAGTTCGCCGCGCGCTTCCCGCCGCTCCTCGCGACGCTCGCCACGGGCCTGCTGCTCTTCCATCTGACGCGCCGACACATCAGCGAGCCGGCAGCGTGGCTGGCCCTGGCCGTCTGGTTCACGCTGCCCCAGACCCACCTCTGGGGGCGGGCCTCGGTCACCGACCCGCTGCTGACCCTCCTGACCGTGGTGGCGATCTACGCGGCCTTCCGCGGGCTTGAGGCGCCGACCGGGGGCGGGCGTTGGTACGCTTTCAGCGGCTTGATGATGGGGCTGGCCGCGCTCACCAAGGGCCCCATCGGCATCCTCCTGCCCGGGCTCGTGTACCTCGTGTACGTGGCGCTGACGGGGTCGTGGCGACGCGGCTTCGCGCGCGGCGGGCCGTATGCGGCCATGGGATTGGCGGTGCTGGTGGCGGCGCCGTGGTATGGGGCGCAGATCGCGCACTACGGGCGGGATTACGTCACCACGTTCTTCGGCTACGACAACCTGGAGCGCTACACCAGCGGCCGGCACGGGGGCGTCGCGTTTGGGGTGTGGTGGTCGGTGGCGGTGGTGCTGCTCTTCGCGTTTCCGTTCAGCGTGCTGATCCCGCGCTTCGCACGCGATGCGCGGCGGGAGCTCCCCGAGGCCCGGGCGGGTGACCCGATCCGGCGCTGGCGGCTCCTCCTGACGGCGTGGGTCCTCGCCGACATCGTCCTCTTCGCGCCCTCGGCGACGCAGCTGCCCCAGTACCTCATGGCCGTCTACCCGCCGCTGGCGATGCTCGTGGGGGACCTTCTCGCGCGGGAGGCCGCCGGCGTCGCGCGCCGGTCAGCGTGGGTCGCAGCGGGGGCCGTCGTGCCGGCGCTGCTGATCGGCGGCGGTTTCCTCTACGGAGCCGTCGAGGCCCCGTCGCTGGCTCAGAAGGCGCACCTCGGCGATCCGGGCCTGATGCGCGCGGCGGCGACGGTAATCGGGCTGGGCTTCATCGGCGGAGGCGCGCTCTTCGCGTACGCGTGGCGGAGGCTGTCGGGCCGGGGCCTCACGATGTGCGTCCTGGCCGCGAGCCTCGCAGTCGCCGTGGCGATGGGGGAGGTCGCGATGCCGATGGTCGGCCTGACCCGCGATCAGGGCCGGAAGGAGCTGGCGCTCATCGCGCGGGAACGACTACCCGAGGGCACGCCCCTCGTCTCGTATGGGCTGCAGACCTCGACGGTGGTGTTCTACTCCCACCGGCAGGTCGTGCCGGCCGGCTCGCGGAGCGCGGACGAGACGGTGGACCTGCTGCAGGAGCACCCGGGCGCGTGGATCATCACCTTGGGTCATCGGGCGCCGGAGCTGGAGGCGCGGGGTCTGCGGCGGGTGGGTCAGGCGCGTCAGTATGTGCTGCTGGAGCAGCCGCCGCGCGCCGCTCCTGCCACCTCCACAGCAACCACGCCACCACCATCCCCAGCGCCGCCGCCGCCAGGCAATCCGACGGGTAGTGGCGTGCGATGAGCACCCGCCCGAACGCCGAGTACGCCGGAATCGCGAACAGCGCGTACCGTGCCGGGCCCGACTCCAGCAGCAGGAACAGCGTCATCGCGAGCCCGGCGGCGACCATGACGTCCGACGAAGGAAAGGACTGGAAGCGCCGATCCAGGCGGCGCTCCCAAGCGCTCGCGAAGGTCGGCTGCGGCTCATGCAGCATGAAGGGTCGCTGACGCCCCACGGCAATCTTCACCGCGAAGCTCCCCAGGCCCGTCGCCGCGAACACCAGCGGCAGCAGCAGCGCGAAGCGCCGTCCCCGCGGCCACGCGTACCGCCGCGCGGCCCAAAGCAGCAGCGCGATCGCGGCCACATACGGCAGCGGTCCGCCCAACGGAACGCCCGCTCCGCCCAGGTAGTCCGACAGGTCCGTCCCATACAGCCGCAGGCCCCACTCCGCCGCCGCCCGGTCCACGCACCGCATCAGCAGGACCTCCGCCGCGACGAGCGCGACTCCGACGAGGGTCCACCGTACCGCAATCGCGCGGGCGCTCACGCAGCGACAAGCCTCCGGGGCAATCACTTGCGGCCTGAGGCCCGGCAGTTCGCCTTGGGGTTCGGCGGCCCCTTGCACCCGGTCCATCGGTGTGTTCCAGGGGCTCTGCCCCAGACCCCGTAGTCGTGCCGGAGAGGGACAGCGTGGCCCGCGGTTGGCGTCACGCCACATCACGCCTCGGACCCAACCACACGCCGCGCCGCCTGGGTCGCCACACGCCCCTGAGCTCTGGGAGTGATACCGATGCAGGCCGCACGCGGTCGGACGGCGAAGACGCGCGCTCGGCGTCTCACTTCGACAGCGAGGTTCGACATGGGCAATCTGCAAGTGCAGTCCGGCGAGACGTTCGTGCTCATCGGCGACAGCATCACCGACTGCGGTCGGCGGGATGAGGCCGCGCCCTTCGGCAACGGGTATGTGAGTCTGCTGATCGACGCGGTCACGGCATGGCACCCCGAGCGGGACATCACGTGGATCAACCAGGGCATCGGCGGGAACCGCGTCACCGATCTGCAGGCGCGCTGGGCGGAGGACGTGCTGGCCCAGCGGCCCGATTGGCTCTCAGTGAAGATCGGCATCAATGACCTGCACTCGCACCTCGGCGGCCCGGGGGGCGTCGACGTCCCGACCTTCCGCGAGACCTACGACGCGATCCTGCGGGATGTGGCGGCGGCCTGCGCGCCGAAGCTCGTGCTCATCGACCCCTTCTACGTCGCGTACGCCGACACGACCGACGGGTTCCAGCAGCAGGTCCTCAAGCTCCTGCCCGAGTACATCGGCGTCGTGCACGAGATGGCTGAGAAGTACGGCGCGCGCCTCGCCCGCACCCAGGAGGCCTTCGAGCGGCAGCTGCAGTTCCGGCCGCCGGAGCACTTCTGCCCCGAGCCCGTGCACCCCTACCGCAATGGGCACATGGTGATCGCGGCCGCACTGCTGGGGGCGCTGAGCCATGAGTGACCGGCTGCGGATCGGCATCGTCGGCGCCGCCGGTCGCGGGCGGAGCTTCTTCGCGGCCTGCAACGCCCACCCACGAGCACGCGTCCACGCGGTGTGCGACCTCAACGAGGAGGGAGCGCGCCAGGTCGCGGCCGAGAACGACGTGGACCGGGTCTTCACCGACTACGCGGCGATGCTCGATTCGGGCGAGGTCGACCTCGTGGTGATCGGCACCCCGATGCCCTTCCACGCCCCGCAGGCTATCGCCGCGCTGGAACGGGGCGTCCACGTGCTCTCCGAAGTCCCGGCCGCGGTGTCGCTGGAGGAGTGCCAGGCCCTCGTCGCCGCCGCGAAGCGGAGCTCGGCCCGGTACATGATGGCCGAGAACTACTGCTACATCCGCACGAACGTGCTGGTACGGGAGATGGCGCGGGCGGGCGCCTTCGGCGAGCTGTACTTCGGCGAGGGCGAGTACATCCACGAGCTGAAGGAACTGAACGAGATCACGAAGTGGCGGCGAAAGTGGCAGACCGGCATCAACGGCTCCACGTACCCCACCCACAGCCTCGGCCCGGTGCTGCAGTGGTTCGGGGAGCGCGTGGTGAGCGTGTGCTGCTTCGGCTCGGGGCATCACTACCGCGACCCGCGCGGCGACGAGTACGAGCAGGAAGACAGCATCCACGTGGCCTGCCGGCTGGAGCGCGGAGGGCTGGTGAACCACCGGCTCGACATGCTGTCCAACCGCCCGCACAACATGACCTACTACTCGCTGCAGGGGACGGAGGGCTGCTACGAATCCCCGCGGGGCTTCGGCGACGGGCACAAGGTCTGGCTGAAGGGGCGCCACGCCGACCCGAACGAGTGGCACGACCTCGCCGAGTTCGAGACGGAGTTCCTCCCGGCCCACTGGCTCAACCCGCCGGAGGAGGCGCTCCGCAGCGGGCACTGGGGCGGGGACTACTACGTGGTCGCCGACTTCCTCGGCGCGATCTTCGAGGACCGAGAGCCGCCGATCGGGCTGCACGCCGCCCTGGACATGGCCCTGCCGGGCTTGATCAGTCAGCAGTCGATCGCCGAGGGCTCGGGCTGGCTCCCGGTGCCCGACTCGCGCGAGTGGTAGACCGGCCGGCCGTCAGTGCAGCTGCACGCTCTGCAGCACCTTCATCGCTTCGGGGCTGAACGTGTCCCAGTGGTCCGCCGGGCAGAGCACGCGCACGTCGTAGCCCAGGTCCCCGGCCGGCGCGCTGATCCGCATGCCCTTCAGCTTCACCGAGGCGACCCCGATCCGCTTGAGGGTCGTGTACTCCGAACAGGCGGCCGGCTTGCCGCCGAAGGTGGTCCGCTGCGCCTCGCTCGTCTCCTCGTAGTTCGGGTCTTCCTTCGCTTCGATCTGACCCACGAGGGCGTGCAGGCCGCCCTCGGCCTTTATGCCCACCGACAGGCCCTCGCTACCGCCCTCGCTGCTCACTGCGCGCTCGGCCGCGGCGCCGATGTCGCCCACGCTGCCCTTGAAGGAGCTGCCCTCGATGCGGATCAGGTACAGGCCGCCGGGCTTGACCGTGAACCACTCGAAGGTCCCCTCCGAGCCGGAGGTGGTCCACTTCCAGTTCGAGGGCACCTGGACGGTCATCTGCTTGGTGTAGCTCTGCACGGCCGCCCATTCGGCCGCGGTCGGGGGCGGCTTGGAGACCACCGCCGCCGCGATGAACGAGCCCGCCACCAGCAGCACCAAGAGCCCTCCCCCGGCGATGGCCCAGTAGATCCAGGCGGGCCGGCCGCGCTGCACCGGCGTCGCCGTGCGCCGCGCCGCCGGGCCAGGCCCGCCCGGCGGCGGAGGCCCGGCCGGGGGAGCGGGCTGAGGCCCGGGTCGGGGCGGACCGGCCTGGGGCGGCGTCGGCGCGGGCGCCAGGTCCTTCCCGCACCAAGAGCACACCCGGTCGGTGTCGCTATCCATCCCGCAGTGCCTGCAGCGTCTGCTCATCGGTAACCCTCCTCCCGCGGCCGTACCTGCCGCTCTCACCTCTTACCCAGAGCAACACTGAGCCGGGCCAGCCTGTCCCCCATCGGCTCGGGGGGCGGCGTGATGGCGGTCGGCTCCGGCGCCACGGTTAGCTGCGCGAAGTGCGGACCAGGGGCCCTCAGCAACTCCGGCAGCGCGGCGGCCCACGCGTCCGGAGTCGCGAGGCGACGCGCGCTCCGCCAGCCGGCGGCGGTCGCCATCTGTGCGAAGTCGATCCGTCCGGCGCCGGGGGTCGGCTGTCCCCCGGTGACGGCGTACATGCCGTTGTCGAGGACCACTAGAGCGAGGTTGGGCGGGGCCTGCTCGGCGATGGAGACCAAGCAGCCGAGGCTCATCAGCATCGACCCATCGCCGTTGAGCACGATCACGCGCACCTCCGGCCTCGCCAGCGCCAGCCCCAGCCCCAGGGCCGGCGCACCGCCCATCGTGCTGGGGACGTAGATGAGGTCCCGCGGATGGGAGCCGTGCGCGGGCCAGAGCACGGCTGAGGTCATGGCGGCGATGACGACCTCGTCGGTGCGGAACTCCGCCAGCTTCGCCAGGCACTCGTCCGTGCGCATCGAATCACTCCGCGATGACGACCGCGGCTGCGAATCCGCCCGCCTGAGCACGGGCGTGGAGTTCGCCGATCGCGGCCGCGTCGTCGCCGGGTCTCAGCACGATATACTCCAGTTCCCACGCCGCCAGGATCGGCTCCAGGTACCGGGCGGCCGAATCGCCGCTGCGGCCGGCCTCGAAGGCCGCCCGGCTGCGGTGCCCGATCAGCAGGAACAGCGGCAGCTTCAGATCCTGCACCACATTCCGGAAGGCGTCCCCGGCCTCGAAGAAGCCGGTGCACTGGATCGCGACGATCGGCCGCCCGCCGCCGAGCAGCAGCCCCGCCGCGATCGCCAGCGCCTCGCCTTCGCGGCAGGCCCGAACCAACCGAATCGAGCGGTCGAGGTGGGTCTCCAGGCCGCCGATCTCGCTGTCGGGGATCCACACGAGGTGCGTGCACCCGAGGCAGCGCAGCTGCTCGGCAACGGAGGCGAGGTCGATAGTCGGCATGTTGCGCGCACCGCCGGGTGAGGGTGGAAGGGGCTTCCCCAGCGAGGGGCTCGCGCCCTTCTTGGGGAACGTCCGGGCCGCCGAGTGGCGGGGACACGATCCCAATTCGGTACGACCGATTCGGGTCATGTCCCCGTGCTCACGGGAGGACGCGATGCAGACGATCAAGGTCGGGCTGGTCGGGTACGGGATGTTCGGCAGCGACGTCGTGGCGGGGACGCTCTGGGACCTGCAGCGGAATGGGACGGCGCCGTACCTCGACCGTCTCGGGCTCGACGACCGGGCGGCGGAGTACGGCGACGTCGCCTTCGAGCTGAATGCCATCGGGACGCGGTCGGAAGCCTCCGCGCGGCGGGGCCAGGCGGACAACGAGCGTGAGACCGGCAGGCGCCCCGCGATCTACTGGGGCGACACGCCGTGGGACGACCTCCTGGCGGCGCACCCGGACCTCGACGTGCTCGTGGTCGCGACGCCCGATCATCTGCATACGGCGCCGATCCTAGCCGCGCTGCGCAACGGGACCCATGCGATCGCGGAGAAGCCACTGTGCCTCACCGTGGACGAGGCGGACACGATCATCGAGCTGGCCGCGAGGAACGGCCTGGTCGTCGGCGTGGATATGCACAAGCGGTACGACCCCGACCACCGGCGCATCTTCGGGGAGTTGCTGGACGGACTGGGAGAGCCCCTCTATGCGCGAGGGGTGCTCGAAGAGCCGCTGGAGGTCTCCACCCAGACCTTCAAGTGGGTCGAGGACAGCGACCCCTTCACCTACGTGGGCATCCACTGGGTCGACCTGTTCATGCACTACCTCCGGCTGGAGCCGCTCGCCGCGTACGCGGTCGGGCAGAAGAAGCGCCTGCGGAAGGAGTTCGGGAGGGACGCGTTCGACGCGGTGCAGGCGGTCGTCACCCACCGGTGCGGGCTCACCGTGATCTACGAGAACAACTGGCTTACGCCGGCCGATTTCGAGGGGCCGGTGAACCAGGAGAGCCACCTCGTCGGGAGCTACGGCAAGGTCGAGAGCGACTCACAGTACCGCGGCCTGCGGTACTGGATCGAGAACCGGGGCAGCCGCACGGCCAACACCCACTTCTTCCGCCAAGTCCGGCGGCCGGATGGATCGCTCGCCTCGCTGGGCTATGGCAAGGACAGCCTCGTGGACTGCTTCGAGAAGGTGCTGCGCGTGAAGGCGGGCGTCCCCGCGGCGGACCTCGCCGGCTCGTACCCCGACGCCGCGAGCCAGCGGCTTCCGGTAGCGGTAGTCCACGCCGTTCGCGCCGTGCTGGCCCGGAACCAGACGCACTTCGAGGCCGGTCGCGCGCCCCTCGCCACCGCCTCCTTCGGCCCGGAGGGCATCGTCCTCCACGATCCCAACCACGCCGCCGGCGAGATGATCTACGCCGGCCCGGTCTGAGCCAGGCTCCGGCGCGGCCTCCGAGCGCTTCGGGAGCCGGAAAGCGATCGCCTGCCGTGAACCACATCTACCTCGCAGGCGCCGGGGGGCGCCTCGTCCGGATGTCGGAGCAGCCCTTCGAGGCGGAGGCCGACCTGGAGACGCTGCTGGCGGAGCACCCGGAGCTGATCACCGACGACCTCGGCGACGGTGGCCGGCGGCCCCGGTGGCTTCTCGTCTCCCGGCAAGCGAGGGTGGACGCGGATGGGTCGACGAAGCGCTGGGCGGTCGACATCCTGTTCATCGATGAGGATGCCATCCCGGCGTTGGTGGAGGTGAAGCGAAGCAGCAACACCGAGCTGCGACGGGGGGCGGTGGCTCAGATCCTGGACTACGCCGCCCACGCCGCCCAGCACTGGTCGGCCGAGAGCCTCCAGGCCAACTTCGCCGCGACGTGGCGCGGTCGCAACCGGGACCCAAACGAGGTCCTGGACGAGTTCCTGGCCGGAACCGAGCTGACCGAGGGCTTCTGGCAGCGAGCCCACACCAACCTTCGCGCCGGCAGGATCCGGCTCGTGTTCGCGGCCGATGAGGTGCCGACCGGGCTCCGGCGCGTCGTCGGGTTCCTCAGCCGGCAGATGCGTGCCGCCAGCGTCTTTGCGGTGGAAGTGAAGCGCTTCGGGGCCGACGAGGTTGGGCGCTGAGAGTCGTGCCGCATCGTCAGCCCTACCGCTGCAGCTGCCTCTCTTCCGTCCCCGCCTTTTCCAGCCGCAGGACGTCGCGCCCCTGCCACTCGACGCGCGTGCCGCCTTGCACGAAAGCGGCCACCGGGTCCCCCTCGGCGTTGAGGGAGACCGCCGCGACCCCGCCGTCGGTGCGCAGACCCCGGTACTCGCGGAGGTCCCCCGGCGCGCCGAAGCTCACGACATGCCGCCGGCCTTCGAGGGTCACGTCAGCGCCCTCCGCGGTGAGCGCGTGGATTTCGGGCGTGGCGACCTGCGGCTTCTCGAGCACCGCGTCGACCTGCACCTCGTCGAACCAGCCGGTCCCCGGCGCGAAGAACTCGAGCGCGAGGCAGATCTGCTCGGTGCCCTCGGGGACGACCTCGGTGATCGAGTGCTCCTGCCAGTCCTCGTGAGCGAACGGGCCGACGCGCTTGCTGGCGAAGGCCTTCCCGTCGCGCCAGAAGTAGAGGGTCATCGTGGCGCCCTCGCCCTCCGGGAGCGCCGTCGTCCGCACCTTCGCCCGCACGGTCAGCTCCTTGCCGATGGGCTGCTGGAAGTAGCCGCTGTAGTAGTAGCCGCTCCGCTCGATGCGGGCGCACTGGGCGCCCTCGGCCGGGTTGTCCGTCACGATCGTGTGGTTCGGCATGTCCTCGTTGGAGCGCGGCCGCCAGCCCAGCATCCCCTGCTCGAACCCGAGGTTCCGCACGAGGACCGCCTCGGGATTGGCGCGGGGGTACAGCAGCGTGGTGAAGCGCGTCTCGGTCGTCGGCTCCGTCTCCACGCGCAGGTAGCTCCCGTAGCTCTCCGCGCCGGGGAAGGTCTCCACCTGCGCCGCACTGCGCGCGCCCGCGGACACTTGGGCATAGACCTCCGAGGAGGCTCGCGTGATCGTGTAGGCTTCCCCGGCGGGCCGGATCAGGGTCTCCGCATCGGCGTGGAGAAGCAGGCTGTAGCGGTGCGGTTCGGGAGCGGCGAGCTCATCGTGCACGATGAACAGCGCCGGCTTGAGGAACAGGATGCTGCGGTCGAACCGGTCCAGCACCCGGCGCTCCGCCGTGTTGTAGGTCTCCCCCGCCTCGCCGCGGACGTAGTCAAAGCGCTCGCCGCCGAAGAACTCCGCAATCTGCGCCCCCTTCAGCTGCACCTGCTCATGGCCCAGGTCGGGGACGTCGGTCCGCTGCCGGTAGGCGTCGTCGAGGTCGAGGACCACCGTGTTGTGGCCCAGGCTGCCCAGGGAGAACTTGCGCTTCGCCGGGTCGTAGAAGGAGTGGTACCCCCGGTCAGGCATCACCCACTCGCCGCCGTGGCTGATGACAAAGGCGTTGTGGTCGTAGTGATTGTGCCCGATCGCGTTGGAGAGCGGACCGGCCTTGAAGAAGAGCGACGGCGCCTCGGCCTTGTACCGGTCCCGCAGTGACGCATGGCCGATGTCATAGAGCGCCAGCGAGGGGTTCCAGTCCGGTTGTCGCGGGTCGAGGCGCTCGGCATCGAAGCGGACGAACCCGTAGAGGTCGCCGAACGACAGCGCGCCGATCTGCTGCAGATACCACGCCGCGTCCGTGCTGCCGCGCTGGGCGAGGATGCGCATGATCTGCGGGTAGCCGGCGGTCGGGCTGCCGTCGCTGAAGCACGGCATCTCCTGCGTGTCGAGGGCCAGCTGGCTGATGCAGTAGCGCGGGAGCGTCGCCAGGTAGGGGTGCCCGAAGAGGTCGTGTGGGACGCGCGCCGCCTCCAGCGCATCGAGGGCTATCGCGAGGGAGTCCATCAGGTAGGTCCCGTACATCGGCCCCTCGAAGGCCCCGCCGTCCTTGCCCCCCTTGTCCAGGGAGACGCGGATCTTCTCGATGCACATGGCGATGTCGGCGGCGGCCTCGGGAGCCTCGGGCAGCACCGCAATCGCCCCCAGCGTCGCGCCGGCGGTGATGACCGCGTAGCCGTTCGTATCGGCCGGGTAGCGGTCCACGTCGCCGAGGCAGACGCGCACCCCCTTGCTCAGGATGGCCTCGCGCAGCTCCGCGCGCTCCGCCTCGGTGAGCTGGTCGAAGCACCAGTCGTAGCACATCGCCATCGCGTAGGTGCAGTGGCCGGTGTCAAGGCAGGCCTTGATCGAGCCCGCACCGTAGCTGACATCCGTCCACTGCTCCCACTTCGCCACGTGCAGGGCCATCGTCTTCGCGGCCTGTGCATAGGCCGATTCGCCGGTCACGAGGTAGGCGAAGCTCAGGTGCATCAGCCGCGTGGTGATCGAGTCCTCCCGCTCCTGGAACATCGCCGTCCACGGGGGGTACGCCGGGGAGTCATCGTGCCGGGGCGGGGTCTCGTCCGAGAGCGTATACTCCCACACGCCCGCGTACCGGTTGCCATCCAGCGGGATGTTCACCGAGTAGTAGTAGGGCCCCGCCGCAACGAAGCGATCCGCCTTGGCCTTCAGCGCCTCCCACACGCTGCGCGTGTCGAAGCCGAACCGGTTCACCGTCCCGTCCGCCGCCTTGGCCCGCGCTCTCGGCAGCGTCTCGGCATTGACCAGCACCCGTGGATGTGCCAGCTCCTGACATAGGGCGTTCGTGGCCATGGGCATGAGAGCGAGGAGCAGCATGGCGGTGGCATCCTCCGGAGGCCCGGCCTTGCCCGCGCGGAGCCTTCCCAGGCCTCCGGGGGCGTGCAGGTCGGGCTTGGTCAGAAGCTCGCCTCGAACTGGGCCTCGTGCGGATGGAGGCACCAGGGGGGCTTACAGAGTCGGAGCACGTGGCGCCCGGTGGGGAAGCCCGCCGGCAACGGCGCCCAGGCCCGATTCGGGCTGACCCACTGGATCGGCGTGGCGGCGAGATCGTCGATCTGCAGCGTGGAGCCCGGCAGGAAGTGGGCGCCATGCAGGCTCAGGCGTCTGCGCGCCCGATCGACTGTCGCGCTCTCCAAAGCTGTGGGCTGGTTGGTCCCGCGGCACTCCTCGACCTCAACGAAGTCCCAGTAGCTCACAGTCCCTGGAGCCAGCGGCTCGTCGGTCAGAACCACGTCGACCTTGCCGGTGGCGTCCGTGCGGAAGGTAGTTACAGGCGACAGCCACGGGTCCCACCGGGTCAGCCCCCGCTGCAGCCGCAGCGCCCTACCGCCAAGGGCGAGGGCTCGAGTCTCGGGTGGGTCGCCCTTCGCGGGCAGGAAGCAGTACGCGGTGAGCGTGTACCACGTGCGGGGCTTCAGGGCGAGCTGTTGGGCCGCCTCATTCGGCGCTGTCCCACGCGTCATCCGCAGGCAGCGCTTGCCGTGAGACACGGGCTCGTGCTTTTCCGGCGCCTCCGGGTAAGCCGCGTACTCGACGATCTGAGCGTTGCCGCCCTCACCCGGCCGGATCTCCCAGTGGCCCCCGGCCTCAAAGCCGGGGTCTTGCACGCTCTGCCCGTAGTCCCCGTCCCCGTAGTAGGCCGTGCATCCCTGCTGGTAGTAGTGCCTTACCAACTCGTTCACATGGGCGATCGTGTCCGCCCGCGCGCGGTAGAAGGGCCAGAACGCCACGCCGGGGGTCTGCTTCAGCACGGGGTCGCTGGTCAACAGGTGGAACTGCTCGTCGAGGAAGTCCTTGAAGTCGTACCGCTCGCTGTCGTCGGCGACGAAGGGCGGGTTCTGGGAGATGTACAGGCCGTGGATCGTCTTGCGGAGCAGGCCCGGCACGCGGCGCTCGAGGTTCTCCGCCGCCGGGCGGAACAGGTCGAACTGCGGGTTGCCTTCGCGGATGTACTGCTCGTAGAGGAAGAGGTCGCACTCCTCGAAGACGGCCTGCAGCTCCTCGTCGTAGGTCGTGCCTGCCTCCACGTACGCGCTCCCTCCGCCGCCGTGCCCCATCCGCCATCCGCCCCAGACCAGTATCCGCCGGTCGGGGCAACGTTGTCGAGCCAGCCGCAGCGCCTCACAGATGCGTCTCGACTCGTCGCTGCCATCCGGGCTACCGATCTCGTCGATCGCGATCGCGTCAAAGCCGCCGGGCAGTCCCCCGCCCAGGTCGTTCTCCAGCGCTTCGCACCAGTACGTCGCCAGCTCCGCGGCCGTCTCCCGTCCCGGCGCCGCCGCCGCGTTGACATGGTACGCAAACAGGATGCCGCGAGCGCGCAGGCGCTTCACGAGGCGCGCATCCTCGGTCTGGCCGGTCACGATGTTGGCCCGCTTGAGCGTCTCCGCCCAGTTGGGCAGCATCGCGTCCGAGAACCCGTACATCAGGACGTACGGCGGACGGGGCATCGGCCGTCGGGCCTCTTCGGCCTCGGTCCGCGACCCGACCGCCA
>Ga0233425_10001798_pt1 | contig 45429 bp, 46 predicted proteins | sample Watercolumn_Towu_2_FD_181712 | JGI IMG/M metagenome (GOLD analysis project Ga0233425, IMG submission 181712) | Freshwater microbial communities from Lake Towuti, South Sulawesi, Indonesia - Watercolumn_Towuti2014_140_MG | ecosystem: Environmental > Aquatic > Freshwater > Lake | place...
TCAACAAGGCGTATGGCTACCGGAACAAGGAGCGATTCAAAACGGACATCCTGTTTCACTGCGGCGGGTTAGACCTCTATCCCGGAACGGCATAATGGTTTTTCACACATGAAACACGGAAGAGCCTCAGAAATGCCGGAATGACAGTCGAGGAGTTTCTGGCTTTGCTGTAAAGGAGTAATCGATATTGAAAACCGCCATTGCAATTAACGACGCTCTCGATATGCTCGCGCGCCCCCACGAAGAACTCTTCGCCATGGCCGACGCCGCGCGCGAGAGGAGAAGCGGGCGAACCGCCGACATCTGCTCGATAATAAACGCGAAGTCTGGCGCTTGCCCGGAGGACTGCTCGTTCTGCGCCCAGTCGGCCCGCAACCGCGCATCGTCGCAAATATATCCGCTTGTTGACGACGACGTGATCCGCCGCGCCGCACGTTCGGCCCGCGCTAACGGCGCGAGGCGGTTCTGCATCGTGACGAGCGGGCGGGGAACAGCCGGAAGCGATCTTGACCGCATAGAGCGGATGATCGGCATCGTGGCCGACGAAGGGCTGCTGCCATGCGCCACGCTCGGCATAATGAGCGTGGAAAACCTGAGACGTCTTAAACAGGCCGGGCTGCACCGCTATCATCACAACCTTGAAACATCCGAGGCGTTCTTCTCCGAAATCTGCCGTACCCACACATATCAGGAGAAAATCGTTACCATTCGCGCCGCGCTCGACGCCGGGCTCTCGGTATGCAGCGGCGGCATATTCGGGCTTGGCGAAACATGGCGCGACCGCGTCGAGATGGCGTTTGCGTTAAAAGATCTTGGCGTTGACGCCGTGCCGGTCAACTTTCTCATGCCGGTTGCCGGAACTCCGCTTGGCTCGCGCCCGGTGATCGACCCGCTTGAGGCGCTGAAAATCATCGCGGTGTACCGCCTGATCCTGCCGGACAGGGAGATTCGAATTTGCGGCGGGCGACAGGCTCTTGGAGAGCGGATAACGGATATGTTCCGCGCCGGAGCCGACGGCTTTCTTATCGGCAATTATCTCACGACCACCGGCCGCGATCCCTCCGCCGACATGGCGATGCTCAGGGAAACCGGATTTGAAGCGATCCCCTGAGCCGAAGGATCCCAAACTCTACAGCGTCCGGATGCGGGCGTCGGACGCCGGGCGGCACATTTCGGGCGCGGAAGGAATTTTTGCGGCGGAAAGTGTATTAAACGTCGCGCGTAAGTATACTAACCGGGCGATGCGCCACGAACGCGGCGCGCCGGACAATATTACGATAACAATAGAGGCTCTCACCGATGAGCCTGAATTAATCCGGACACTTCCGGTCTGCACAATGGAAAATGAATCTGAAGCAGCCTCGAATGAGCTTGTTTGCCGTCTGCTTGCGTCCGCCGGTGTTGCCGGCGTTGCGGCGGCCAACGCTCTGGCGCTTCTGCGCGGCGGCGATGCGATGCGCGGCGCATCGCTGATGGACATGGCCGGACAGCGGCTTGAACCCGACCGCGCGCGGGGCGTTCGCGTTTCGCGCGTGGGCGTGACCGACGCGGCGCGCAGGCGGCTCATGCGCGCGCTGAGGGATTTCGGAATCGGCAGCGAAACCGTGATCGAGGCTCTGGTTCTTGCCGCCAAGGTCAATTATCATCCGCAGATAATCGCGGAACTTTGCATATCCGACGATCCGGGCTATACAACCGGATATGTCGCGTCGTCGCTGGGCTATCTCCGCATTCCAGATATAAAGGCAGCCGGTTCGTCGAGCGGCGGACGGGTTTTTTTCATTAACGGCGGCGGAGTTGAAGAACTTGTCGGTTATCTGGAGCGCAAGCCTGTCATCGTATCGAAGGCAGGGCCGGTTTCCGGATCGATTACGGTTGACGAGTTTCTCAGGAATGTTCGGTGATGAAAACGGTACTGATCATTAACCCGGCGGCAGGCGGCGCAAGAGCTGGCTCGGTTGAACGGGTGCGTGAACTTGTGCGAAGGCGCGTGAAAAACTGCGAACTGCTGCTTACAAAACAGCGCGGCGATGCCGAGAAATTCGCGCGGCGAAGCCGGAGCGCCGATCTTGTTATTGCCGCCGGCGGCGACGGCACGTTCAACGAGGTGATTAACGGCATGGCTCCGAGGGGTGGGGTCGCAGCGTTCATTCCGATGGGAACAACCAACGTGCTGTCATGCGAGATCGGCCAGCCGGACAATCTGGAATCTATCGTGAACAGGATATTCGATTCCACGCCGCGCGCCATTTCGCTTGGCATGGCAAACGGCCGCTATTTCGCACTGATGGCCGGGGCCGGTTTCGACGGCGAAACCGTGTTTCGCATGAGCGACAGCCTGAAAAGGCGGGCAGGCAAGGCGGCGTATCTGATTGCCGGACTGAGGCTGTGGCTTGGCGGTGCTCCGGGCGCAATCACGGTGCAGACCGACAGCCGGACGACATTTGAATGCCATACGGCGATAGTCTCGAACGCGTCATGCTATGGCGGGCCTATGAGGCTTGCCGATGTTTCCATGGAAGACCATTGGCTGATTCTCACGACGTTCGCGCCGGGAACATGGAAGGCTATTCCGTATATTGCTCTAAACCTTGCGCTTGGACGTCCGATAAATAGAATGGGCGTTACAGCGGTCAAGGCGCGCTCGGTCGAGTTGGTGTCCGACAGGCCGTTGCGTTATCAGCTTGACGGCGACAGGGGCGGAACGCTTCCGGTTCATGTCTCGATTGCGCCGTCTGCAATATTTCTTAGAGGCTGACACAGAGGGGAGCACGATGTTCAGGGAAAAAGTAAGCAAACTCAAGGCAAAAGGACTTTTCAGGGCAACGCTGGGAATTGATTCATGCCATGGGCCTTTGGTGCGCGCGCAGGGCAGGGAGATGATCAACTTCGCGTCGAACAACTACCTGGGGCTTGCGGGTCATACGAAGGTTGTGGAGGCGGTTGTTTCGGCTGTGCGTGAGTACGGTTGGGGATCCGGCGCGTCGCGCCTTATGAGCGGATCGAATCACCTCCACGAGGAGCTTGAACAGAGGCTTGCCGCATTCAAGGGAACGGAGGCGGCGCTGTTGTTCAATTCCGGATACATGGCCAATCTTGGCGTGATTCCGGTGCTTGCCGAGGATGGAATAACCATTTTCAGCGACGAACTGAATCATGCAAGCATCATCGACGGCGTGAAGCTCGCGAATGTCGAAGTGAAGATATACCGCCATTGCGATGCCGCGCACCTTAATGAACTGATGACCGCCACGCCGGGGGCGAAGATGATCGTGACCGACGGCGTGTTCAGCATGGACGGCGACATCGCGCCGCTGGACAAGATAAGAAATCTCGCCCGCAAACACGATGCCGTTCTGTACGTGGACGACGCACACGGCGTGGGAGTGCTTGGAAAGCACGGGCGCGGAGCCGGCGAACTTTACAAGCTCGACATAACCAAAGACGTGATCATCGGCACGCTCTCGAAGGCGTTCGGCGGGGTTGGCGCGTATGTGGCCGGAAACCGCGCCCTGATAGACTACCTGCGAAGCCGCGCGCGGACGTTCATTTTTACCACCGCGCTGCCGCCGCCGGCATGTGCCGCCACTCTCGCCGCTCTCGACATTATCGAAAATGACGGAGCCGCGTTAAGGAAAACGCTTGCCGATCTCAGTAACAGACTGGCGGCAGGGCTGGCAAAACTGAATATTCCGGCGGACGCCGCCACGCCGATATTTCCGGTCATGACCGGAGACGTGAAGAATACCCGCCGGATTTCATCGCGCGTGGAGGTTCGCGGCATTCTTGCGCCCGCAATCCGTCCGCCCACGGTTGCGCCGGACGCCTGCCGCCTGAGGGTGAGTATCACGGCGGCGCACACGCCGGAGCAGATAGACCACCTGCTTGCGGCGCTCGCGGAGGTTTTCTGAGTTTAATCAACAAGGCGGCCCTTGTCGCGGGCGCAAGCGGCGGTCTTGGCGGCGAGATCTCTCGCGTTCTTGCCCGAAACGGCTGCGCCGTGGCGTTGCACTGCTTCCGAAATTGCAGCAAGGCCGAGGCGTTGCGAGATGAATTCGGTAATGATTCCCGTGTGTTTACCGCCGATCTTTCGCACTCCGCCGCTGTTTCCGCGATGATGAGGGATGTGGGTAACTGGCGTAGCCGCCTGCATCTGATCGTAAACGCAGCCGGAATCACGCATGAATCGCTTCTGCTTCGAACATCGCCGGATGATTTCGACCGCGTGGCTGCCGCGAATCTGACGTCCGCGTTCAACCTGATCAGGTTCGGCGCGCCGTTGGTGGAGCGCGGCGGGCATATCGTGAACATATCGTCGTATTCCGCGGTGAAGGGCAAGGCGGGGCTTTCGGCATACGCCGCATCGAAGTCGGCTCTGACGGGGTTGAGTCTTTCGGCGGCGCGTGAACTTGCCGAACATGGCGTTTGCGTGAATGTTCTGCTGCCGGGCTACATGCTTACGGAAATGGGGCGATCCGCGTCGGAGCAAGGCAGGCAGGAAGCACTGCGCAACAATCTGCTCCACCGGTATTCCGATCCGGCGGCAACCGCCCGCTTCATTGCGTGGCTTGCCGGCGAGCCGACGATAACCGGGCAGGTGTTCAATCTGGACGGCAGGGTGGCTTGACGCCTACGAAATATATCCCTCTTCCGCCAGATAGAGCAGAACCTGCTGGGCTGCCTCTTCCGGGTTCATCGTTGAAGTGTCGATGGTGATCTCCGGATTCGACGGCGGAATGTACGGATCGCTCACGCCTGTCACGCCCAGAACCTTTCCGGCGCGGGCTTTCGCATAAAGCCCCTTTCTGTCCCGCTGCTCGCAGACCTCGATCGGCGTGGCCACGTAAACCTCCACGAAGCCGCCGTGCCTGCCGATCAGCTCGCGATTATGCCTCCGCGATTCCTCGTATGGAGCGATCGGCGCGCATATTGCAATGCCGCCGTTTTTGGTGATCTCGCTTGCAACGAAGCCTATCCGCGTGACGTTCAGGTTGCGATGCTCCTTCGAGAAGTTGAGCTCGCTCGAAAGATTCTTTCGCACAATGTCGCCGTCCAGAAGCGTAACCGGCCTCCCGCGCATCTCCATGAACTTGACCATAAGCACACTGGCAAGCGTCGATTTGCCGGAACCCGAAAGTCCGGTCATGAAGATTGTGAAACCCTGCCGCGAACGCTGCGGATGCGCCAGCCTCAGTTCATCGATTATACTCGCGTAGGAAAACCATTCGGGAATATCGAGCCCTTTTTCCAGCCGTCGTATCAGTTCGGAGTCGCTTATCCGGCGGATTGTCATCTCCGGCTTAACGCTGTCCGCCGGAATGAAGTCGGCCATTTCCTCCACATAAAGCATCTCGTCGGCGGCAATCATGCCGATGCCGGTTTCCGGCTCGAAGCTTCGCACCATCTCTCGCGCCTTCCCGCGCTCGTAGAACCTGCGTCCATCCTCCGCGCCCTCGAACGGATCTGCGTGATCGCCGGAGATCATGATGTGGCTGCATCCGTAGTTCTTCCGGATGATCGCGTGCCAGAGCGCCTCGCGCGGCCCGGCCCATCTGGCTGCGATGCCGGTAAGCCCCAGCATTATCATATTGCGCGGAAAGTTCTCGGCAAACGCCTTCCAGCAGTTTATGCGGGTGAAGTGGCCGGCGTCGCCCGGATGCCGAAGTCCGCCGGATGTGGGATGCAGGAGTATGTTCGCGTTGGCCGCCCGCGCCGCCCGCATCGCCATCTCGCGGTGGGCGCGATGAAGAAAGCCGCTTGTGTGAAGCGCGATAACGTTTCGCCATCCGTTGCGCGAAAACTGCCTGTGGATTTCGGCTGGAGTAAGCCGTAGCTCGCGGAAATCGTAATGAATCGGCGGGTGAACGCCCTCGATAGCTCCGCCGGCGTAGAACTGCCCGGTTTCCTCGAACAGCCTGCGAACGCCCGGATGTGCCTGCGGATCATCCGTGCCGTAAACAGCCATGGCCTCGCGCGTTTTGTCGGCCTGCCAGATGTCCGCGACATTCAATACCGCGACAAGAAAACCCTCCTGATCGCGAAGGGCAAGCCTCGATCCGGGAGTAATCGACTGCGCTGTCTTTTCGTCGATGTCCAGAGTTATCGGCATTGGCCAGAGCGAGCCGTTTGCAAGGCGCATGTTGTCCAGCACGGATTCGTAATCGGCGCGGCGGAGATAGCCTTGCAGCGGGTAGAACGCCCTGTTGATCAGCATCTCCAGGTCGTGAAGCCTGCGCTGGTCGAGATCCACGGACGGCAGATCGAGCGCCTCGCGCTTGATGTCCTCGATCCGCCTGAAATGCACTAGCAGGTTTTCGGCATGTTGGTTCATTTTGGAAGGCTATCCTCTGGTAACATTAATTCGGCTCACGATACATGAAAACAGGATGATACGCAAGTGATGAGGCATCATCCGGACAAGTCCGCGCTCAAGGCCGGATCAGCGCAAAGAGCGCCAGCCTGTGCGTTGCAGTTTAGCCTCTTCCGCCGGGCCGCTTTTGAAGCTGAACGGGCTGGCCGCCTTTTTAACCGTATTTCTTTCGACGGCGGCGTCGATGACAGCGGAAATAAATCCGGCAAACCCCGCCTTGTTCATCCGGCAGATATTGGGCAGCGCCCCGTTTGCCGGGTGGAAGCACGGAATGGCGTTGATCTCGATGAACTGAAGCCGCCCGGAAGCGTCCTCGCGCAGTTCAACCACTCCGGCGTCGCGGCACTCCAGGGTTTTCCATGCCTCAACAGCCGCCGATGAAGCCCGCGCAACGGTTTCCTTGTCATTTACTTTCGCAAAGTTTTTACCAGCCGATGTGCCGTTTTGAACAGTCTCTACAATGCCAACCACGCTTGCGCTTCCGCCTGTTCCGAGTACGCCGACCGCGAATTCACGGCCCGGCAGATAACGCTCGACAATAACCGGCTGACCGCAGGTGAAGCAGACGTTCATTATCTGGCGCTTCAGATCGATCTCGTTTCGAACCACGGAGCGCGCCGATACGCCTTTACCGAGCCTTTCCGCAAGCGGCTTCACGAACAACGGATATGGATGTTCATCCTCGCTTCCGCCATTGCGCTTGAAAAGAATGAACGGATTCCTTGGAAATGCGGTCTCGAACCGTTCCCGCCACGCGGCGGCGTCCGGCTCGTCCGGCGACCGCGCGACAATAAAGTCCGACGTTGCCAAACCGGCGTTCCTGACAAGCGCCTTGGCGATTGCCTTGTCCGTTGTCAGCGAAAGCGAATGGGGATCGCCGAATGTATAGGGAATGTTATGCGATTCGAGAATCGCGGGAACCTGCAACTCGCGGTTTCTGCCGTGAAGCCCGATGGCCATGTTGAACACCAGATCCCACCGCTCGCCGGAAGCAAGCTTTCCGACAAGATCGTACACATTGCCGATTCGCGCGGTATCGTGGCCAAGTTCGGTTATGGCCGATTCAACCGTGTCAACGGTTTCATCGATGTCGAAACCGCCTGTCTCGTCCTCCGGATAACCCATGTCGCGATACTGGCTTTGCAGATCGTAAGTGAGCGCAATTCTCAACGAAATACTCCTGAATCGTTATGAACGAACGGGGAATTATACTACAGAGGGGCGTATATCGTTATGTATGCCTGTGTTTCGCCGCCCGTTGTAACGCCTCGCGCGATGCCGAATGCCGGTGTGATTTCGAGGTGGTAGCCTATGACCGCGTTCATGCGCATCTCCACTCCCACGCCAAGGTCGGCGTTGTTTGTGGAAACGCCTCCGTCGTTCCAGACATTTCCGGCGTCAACGAACGGAACGACATGAATATTGTTCAGGAAAAACGGTTTAGTGCCGAAACCCTCGAACAGCCATGCAAGCGGATACCGCACCTCGGCGGTCACAATTCCGGCGTGACGCCCTGTCCGGTAACCGGCGGGAAAACCGCGAAGCGGAAAATCGAGATTTAGCGCCGGATCGCCGCCCATTCGAAACGCCTGCTGCGCAATGACATCGCCCCACGATGTGGCGGCCTTCACGCGGCCATACAAAACGCCGTGTCCTATCAGGCGGAAGTGTTCCTCGTCGGATGCGACAAGCTCGTCGGACTCAACATCGCTGCCGAAAGCCGCGGAGTAATGCCTGAGCGTCAGCGAACTGGTACGCCCTTCCTCGCTGCTGATCGAATACGGGTATTTGATCGTGTTGTCAAACAGAATCCCGGCAGTCAGATTGCCGCGATTTCCCTCGAACACATCAACATTTCCGGCCAGCCGCGCCTGATGCATGAAATGCCAGCCGAGCATGAACGCCCATGATGTTTCAAGCTTTGCAAGCGGAAGCGTGACCATGGCTCCGAATTCCGTCCGCTTTTCATATAGCGAACGCTGATTTTTTTGATCGAAGTCGGTATAAACCACAGGCTGAGAGTAAGCCGAAATATGCACCGTGGGGTAATACCTGTCGAAAACGTAATCGGCAAGATAGTATGTGTCGCCGCCCAGCCCCCGGCCCGCTTCGAGCGTGTAGGTGTGATACCCGAGCAGATCCTGCCCCGCCGTGAACGCGCCGTAAACCGGCCCCGCGTGATCGAGTTTCGCGGTCGGCAGCCAGAAGCGCGGCATTACGCTCTCCAGCGATGAATATTCCCTTGGGGCGGATGCCGGCGACTTCTCCTGCTTCGGAACATCCGGCAATGCCGAAACCTTTGCAACGGTTTTGATCGATGGGCTGCTTCCGGCCAGCCAGGCGGCCGGATCGAACATCATCTGCTCAATCCTCACCGATTTCGAGTGATACGACGAAAACAGAATCCGCTTGCCGTCCGGCGACACAGCCGGATGAAACGCGCCGCCCGCAAGATGCGTCACCTGCCGAATTGAATCGGCCGAATCGGCCGAATTGGCCGAATTGGCCGCAAGCGATTTCGCGAACAGGTTGAAAACGCCTGTCTTGTCCGATGTGAACAGCACGAACGCGCCGTCCGGCGTCCAGGCGGGATGATTGTTCTCGCTGCCGTCGTCAACAAGTGTTTCCATGGCGCCGGTGGAAATGTCCAAAATCTTGAGAGCGCTTCCCGCTCCGCTTTTCAGCGCAAAGACTATCCGTCTGCCGTCCGGCGACCATCGCGGGTTCGAAACGCGGGCGCCTGGAAACGCCGCAAGCTCCTTCGCACCAGCCCCGCCGGCCTTCATGGTCATCAGCGTATGCGTCTCCGCCTGCGCCCTGACGAAAATGAGCGTCGATCCGTCGCGCGACAATTCGGCGTCCTTCACGCGCATGTTTTCGGTCAGCCGCTCAACATGTCCTGTGCCGATATCGGCGGCGTACAAGTCCTGATACAGATTCCATCCGGCAAGCTCGCCCTGCGTGAAGTATATGCGCGCTCCGTCCGGCGACCACGATATGCTTCCGTCTGACGGCAGCTTGCGGATAAACGCGCGCTCCGACATCGTGGTTGTGTCGATGATCGCGATTCCGCCATGGCTGTGCGGATCGCGCCGAACCATCGCCACATATTTGCCGTCCGGGGAAAAACGTGGCGGGCCGAGTTTTTCCCCGGCGATTGAAAGCGGCTCTGTCTTGGTGAACGGCATATTTCTGAGCGCCGCGAACTTTGCGTTCTGCGACTTCTTCATATCGTCGAGCATTTCCCTGAACAATTGCTCGTAGTCCTTGCTGAAAAGGTTGTCAGCCGCGCCGTTGATGAAGTATGGCGGACGTCCGGCGTGGGCGATGTTCAGCCTTGAAACGGCATCTTTGCCGTATTTGCCGGAAAGATACCTCTGCATGGCGTAGCCGTACAGATACGGCAGCTCCCGGCCCGGCATGTCCGGCATTTCGCCGTTTATTCTGTCCACCGACGGGAGGTTGCTCTCAAGCACCGCCATCCTGAAAACCATGTCGAAATACGCGCCGCCGCCCCTGCCGCCTTCGGAATACTCAGTTTCAGCCCATGTCGCAGCCCCTTCAAGCCACCACGGAGGAAGGAAGAGATTGGGCGGTGCTGTTGCGAGAAACATCGTGAACGACAGCCAGTCGGCTCCTGGCAGGGTTCTGCCGAAAACGCGCCGCATGAATGACGAATAGCCTCGTGTCGTGTCCATCGTAAGAATGTGCGCGTATTCGTGCGTGATCACGAGCCGCAGCCAGTCGTCGTATATCCCTACAGGCATGTCGGCCATCGGCTGAACCGGGAAAATATAGATCATATTGTAAGGAAGCGGCGTGGCGAAACCGTTTGCGAAGTCGGAGTTATCCACGAAAACGATATGTGTTCGATCCGCCGGCGTCCATCCAAGCGCCGGTGTAAGACGGGTGTAGGCCTCTTCCGCTATCTCAGCCGCGCGGCTTGCGGTCTGATCTAGCCCCTGATGATAGTGGATATGGAAATGCGGGGTGTCGATGGTTGAAAAATTAAACGCGGGATCGATCTGCGCGCCATGCGCCGCAGAGACATGAAACAACGCGGCAATTGCCAGAAATAGCGTAATCCCCCACCTTTTCACAGCGAGAGTATACATTAAAACACTGTACCCGAACAAACGGGCCGGGTATTAATGAAATCCGTGGCTTGGTATCTGAATTACCGGAAGCGGAATTGTGTGAAGAACTTTATCGTCCAGCAGGATGTCAATCCAGTAATTGCCCTGAATCTTGAATTCAAGGTTCAGGAACATGGAAATCTGCCTGCACCGCCTCGAGTCCGGCGGCATGGCCAGCTTCGTTTTCGACTCGGCCATGAGCCTGCTTCTGTCCGGAGTGTATATTCTTACCGCGGTATTATGGTCGCCATTGCCGCCAATCCATTCATTGATAACGCCCAGGCGCAGGTGAATGGCCGGCAACTGCTCGGCGTATATGTTCTCGAACACGCCCATGATGCTCATGCGCCCGCCCATCTCCTGCCGCACGTCGTCGCAGAGTATGGTGAAGTTGAGATTGGGATTTTTATAGTCGGCGCACATGGTTATGGTCTGCTTTCGCTTTTTCATAAGCATAACATCCGAGCCATGAACGCCACAAGGCGCGATTGCCGAAACACGCCGGTGAACTGCTAATATATCGGCGTGTCCAGCATCTCGGTCGCCAACAGCCTTGTGGAAAGATTATCGGCGTTTCGGTTCAGAAACTTCCGTCTTTACTGGCTAGGCCATCTCATATCGCTCTGCGGCACATGGATGCAGGCGGCGGCGCAGGGCTGGCTGGTGCTCGATATCACTAATTCGTCGTTCTATCTGGGCGTTGTAACCGCCGCCGGATCGCTGCCGATTCTGCTCTTCACGCTCTTTGGCGGCGTGCTGGCCGACAGGTTCAGCAAGCGCTCGCTCCTTCTGTTTACCCAGGGCTTGTCCATTCTTCCGGCGCTGGGGCTTGGATTCCTCGCATGGCGCGGCAACGTTGGCGTATGGCAGGTGATAACCCTTGCCGGGCTGCTTGGCCTTGTCAACTCGCTGGACATTCCGGTGCGGCAGTCTTTTCTGATCGATCTTGTCTCGCCAGACAGCCTTCATAACGCCATCGCGCTCAATTCCGCCGCGTTCAACGGCGCGCGCATGATCGGCCCGGCCATAGGCGGCGTATTGATCGGCTGGGTCGGCATCGCCGCCTGTTTCTGGTTCAACGCCGCAAGCTTCGGCGCAAGCCTGCTGGCGCTCTATCTAATGCGGCCGGACGAAGGTGGCGAGCGGAGCGGGCGGCATGCCGGAAGCCTGACGGAAAATCTGCGCGAGGGATTTTCATATCTCAAGAACGATGGATATGTATTTTCGATGATGACGCTCGTGAGCGTTCTGAGCCTGCTTGGCCTGCCATATTCCACGCTCATTCCGGTCTTCGCGCGCGACATACTCGGCCTTGGATCGGGTGGCTACGGAATGTTGATGGGCGCGGTTGGTTTTGGCGCTCTTTCCGGCGCGCTATGGCTCTCGTTCCGCGAGACAAACGGCAGCCGCGCGCTGATAAGCGCCGCCGGTATCTTTTTCTCGGTTGCGATGATCGCGCTTTCGCAGTCGAAAAACACGGTTCTCACGATGGCGCTTCTGTTCATGAGCGGAGCTTCCGCCGTGGTCGTGATCTCGTCCATCAACATCGCCATCCAGACGCGCGTGCCGGATCGCCTGCGCGGGCGCGTGATGAGCATCTACACCGCGCTATTCCTCGGCACGTTTCCGGTTGGCGCGCTGTTGATCGGCGGCGTGTCGCATTTTATCGGCGTAACAAGCGCCGTGTTCGCAAGCGGCGTCATATGCCTTGCCGCCGTTTCTCTGATTTTCTTCCGGGCGCGGAGGCTTTCGTGAGCGCAACAATTACCGGCGTGCTGGATAAAATCGTTTACGCGAACGAGGAAAACGCATATCTCGTCGCCCGCATCAAGGAAAAGGGAAACCGGGAGCCCACTACTATTATCGGCAACATCGCGGCCATGCCCGGAGAATCGCTCCGGCTTTTCGGCGAGTGGGTGGAGAACAAGAAATTCGGCAGGCAGTTTCGCGTGGACAGGTACGAGTCCGTGGCTCCGGCGTCGGTTCACGCCATCGAGAAATATCTCGGCTCCGGTCTGATCAAAGGGGTTGGAAAAGTTTTCGCCGCGCGCATAACGGCGAAATTCGGCTCGGCAACGCTGGATGTGATCGAGCACCACCCGGAACGCCTGCACGAGGTGGAAGGAATCGGCGAGGTCAGGGTTGATAAAATACGCTGCGCGTGGGTTGAGCAGAAGGCTATCAAGCGCGTGGTGATGTTCTTGCAGGAACACGGCGTTTCACCGGCGTATGCCGTGAAGATTTTCAAAACCTACGGCGACAAGGCCATTGATATCGTGTTGGAAAACCCGTACCGCCTTGCCGCCGACGTTTACGGCATCGGCTTCAAGACAGCCGACACGATCGCCGAACGCATGGGCATCGTCAAGGATTCGCCCATGCGCGCCGAGGAAGGAGCCGCGTTCGCTCTTTCGGAGCTTGCCGATTCCGGACATGTTTACTATCCGGTGGTGGAGCTTGTGAAGGCCGCCTCCGAAATGCTCGAAATGGACGAAACCATGGTTCGCGTGGGCGTCGATGCGCTTTCCGCCAGGGGCCGCGTGGTCATCGATGGCGAAGACGTTTATCTTGCGCCGTTTCATCATGCCGAATCCGGAGTCGCCTCGCGCTTGGCTGTGCTTGCCTCAGCCGGGGACAGGGCCGGCGCGGTTGACGCCGAGGCGGCAATAAGGTGGGTCGAGGCGCGCAATCGCATCAGTCTTGCCGCGAACCAGAAACAGGCGGTAATCGCGTCGCTCACCTCGAAGGTGATGGTCATAACCGGCAATCCTGGCTGCGGCAAGTCAACCATCGTGCGCTGCATCGTGGACATCGCCGGACGGCGCGGCTTCCGCGTTCTTCTTGCCGCGCCAACAGGCCGCGCCGCAAAGAGACTTTCGGAACTTTCGGGCAAGGAGGCGAAAACCATCCACCGGACGCTCGAATTCAAGAACATGCGCTTCATGCGGAATCAGGACAATCCGCTCGAAGCCGATCTCGTAGTGGTTGACGAGGCGTCGATGATAGACATTATTTTAATGTACAGCCTTGTGAAGGCCGTGCCGCAGGGCGCGTCGCTGATACTTGTGGGCGATGTCGATCAGCTTCCGTCCGTGGGGCCGGGCAATGTGCTTCGGGATGTTATCGAATCGGGCGCGGTTCATGTCTCAACCCTGAACGAGATATTCCGGCAGGCGCAGGACTCGATGATCGTGGTGAACGCGCACCGCATCAATCGCGGCGAAAAACCTTTAATCAACAACGCGGCAAGCCGGGATTTCTTCTTCATAGACGCCGAGGAGCCGGAGAAGGTTGTCGATGAGGTTGTCTCGCTTGTAACCAAACGCCTGCCCGCGCATTTCCGCGTGAACGCCGTGCGCGACATTCAGGTGCTCTGCCCCATGCATCGCGGCGTGGCGGGCGTGGCGAGCCTGAACAGCCGTCTTCAGGAGGTTTTAAACCCGAACGGCGCGCAGGTTTCGCGCGGCGGCAGGATTTATCGCGTTGGCGACAAGGTGATGCAGATGGTGAACAACTACGACAAGGACGTCTTCAACGGCGACATCGGAATAATCCGCGCGTTCGATTTCGAGGAATCCGCCGCAAGGATGGATTTCGACGGCACGATTGTGGAATACGAATTCAGCGAGCTGGACGATCTGGCTCTTGCCTACGCATGTTCGGTTCACAAGGCGCAGGGAAGCGAGTATCCGGTTGTGGTGATACCGATTCACACCCAGCACTACGTAATGCTTCAGCGCAACCTCGTGTACACCGCGCTTACCCGTGCGCGAAAGGCGGCGGTTTTTGTTGGCACGCGCAAGGCGCTGGCCATCGCGCTTCGAAACGACAAAGTCCGGAAGCGGTATTCAAGGCTCGGCGAACGGCTTCAGGTTGAGGCCAAACGGCTTGCAGCCGCTGGAAAGGGCAGGGCAGGGGCATGACCTCGCGAAAAGATTACACATTTCCGCATTTCAACATCGTGCTGTTCGAGCCGGAGATTCCGCCGAACACCGGAAGTGTAGCCCGGCTTGCCGTGGGCGTTGGCGCATCGCTGCATCTTGTCGGCAAGCTGGGCTTCCGCACCGACGAACGGGCGGTGAAACGGGCCGGGCTGGATTACTGGAAGGATCTCGATCTGCACTACCACGATTCGCTCGAAGCCCTATGGGCGAAATATCCGAATGGCAGATTTTTCTACGCTACAACAAAAACAGCCCGGCTGTATACCGATGTGAGCTTCAAGCCGGGCGATTTCCTTGTCTTCGGCCCGGAAACGCGCGGCCTGCCGGCGGAGGTTATCGCCGCCAACCCCGGCAGCACCATCACCATCCCGATGACCGCCGTCATGCGCTCGCTGAACCTGTCGAACGCCGTGTCGGTGGTGAGTTATGAGCTGGTGCGGCAGATGCGTTTGTCTCGATTCAACTGAAAACTTATCAATGCCTGAAGAACGCCGATTGCCGCCGGATCGACTCATTATTCCCGCCGTCGAGCCTGAACAGAACCTGCGCGCCTGCCTGAACCCCGCACGGGGCAGGGCAGACAACCGCCGCCTGTACCGTGCCGAATCCGTTCGGAGCAACTGTCACGATGCTGCTTCCGGCAAGCGCAAGCCCGTTGCCGTTTGCAATGCCAAGGCGAAACTCCCGCTCAACGCCGGTTTTGTTTCTTATGCCGATTCGATAACGATTTATTATGCTGCCGTCGGCGGTTTTTGCGAAAAGCGGGCCGGGCATTCGGCTTACGGTCATATCGAAATTGGGACCGCCGCATGCCAGAACGACTAAAAGCGCAGCGAATGCCGCAATCGCCATGCCGCTAATGACTATCTGGGGGCGGACGAACCGCTTTTCGCCGAAGCTGTATCTCACAAGCGGCGCAATGCCGCGTCTTCCGGTCATGTCGCGGCAGGCGTCAACGCATTCGGCGCAGGCGATGCAACCGGTCTGAAGGCCGTCGCGTATGTCGATTCCCGTAGGACAGACGTTCGCGCACAGGCCGCAGTTCAGGCATTCGCCGCGCCTTTTTTCATCGAATTCAACGCGAAGCGTGCTTTTATCGAACAGAGCGCCCTGCATTCTGGCATACGGACATGCGTAGCGGCAGAATTTCCGCCCCCATAGCGCCGCCATCAGGTAAACAAGCACTGCCTGACCGATCCAGATGCCGCGAACAAACGGCGAGCCGGACAGCAGCATTGTCATCATCTCGGCAGGCGGCAGAAAGTACCAGATGAGCGTGGCGGAAACCAGCATGGAAAAAGCGATCGCGAAGGCATGAAATCCGATGTTTGCAAGGCTCGCCGGAAGCCCCGGCCTCCGCAACGCGCGGCGAAGCATTGTCTGCAATTCGATGACCGCGCTCTGCGGGCAGAGCCATCCGCACCAGACGCGCCCAAGCAGAATGGTGAAAAACACAAGGAGCATCACAAACATGAGCAGCGCGAGAAGAAAAAGGAAAAAATCCTCGATGAACAGCGTCTGTCCGAACAACAGCAGCCGCAGGGACGGGATATCGAAGCGAAGGGCGCTTTCCCCGCCTGCACGGAGAAACGGCAGACCGATCATCACACCTGCCTGCAGAAGATAAAACGCCCGCCGCCAAGGTTTGAAATGGCGACGGGCAAGCACACCGTCCTGCGTCATATGTGCCGGAGCTTACGGCTTCATCCCGTATTCACGCACGGAATCCACGTATGCAAGAACCTTCCAGATGCGGTCGCGTCCAAGCTGAGCGCCATAACCCGGCATTCCGCCCTCGCGTCCGCTGAATATGCTTATGTATTTGTCTCTGTCGCTCTCGCCGTACTTCAGATGCGCCGTCAGATCCGGGCCGACTCCGCCCTTTAGTCCGGCATCGTGACATGCGGCGCAATTTGCCTCGTAAATCCCCTTGCCTTCGGCTACTGCCTTCGGATCCTTCTCATACGGATTTTCGTAAGGCACTTCCTTCACCGCCGCCTTCGACGATGAAAGCCGCTCCTCGTAAGTCTTGCCTTGGCTCCATCCGCTGAACTTCGGCGTGAATGAAAAAATATACCAGACCGCCCATGCGGCAAGTCCTATGAAAAGCACCAAAGCACCCTTCGGGATACGGCTGTGACCTTCCCTTATGCCGTCCGTGTCAGCCATCGCGCAGCCTCCATCAATTTTCAGTGTCACTCAACATCGTGTACTTGGGTTCCTCAAGGCGGTTCTTTTCCCGTGGACGATATGTACGGAAAACGATCCAGCCGTATGTGGCCGCCAGCAGAAACGTAACCAGCAGAAACGCGATTGCGGTTATGCCCATGATATTACCCCTTTGCCCTGCTTCTGATATAAGCGATAACCTTGCCGGTTTTGTCCTGATCGAGAACAGACTTCCACGACGGCATTCCGCCGGGGCGTCCTTCTACAATGGACAATGTCAGATCCGCGTCCGAGCCGCCGTATTTCCATTCGGCATCCGTCAGGTTCGGGCCGAATCCGCCCGAAAGGTCGGCGCCATGACACCCGGCGCAGTTTTTGTCGAAGATATTGTGTCCTTCGGCAATTTCAGGCGATTCAGCGGTTGTTGCGGCGGTTGGGGTGGTTTGAGCCGTCGGCAAACGGCCGGCTATCTTTGTCCGGCCAAGTTTCTGAAGATACGCAACCAGCGCGTCCATCTCGGTCTTTCCGTCAAGCGCCCTTATCTCCGCGTCGGTAAACCGGAAATGAAGCGTTTTCATCTTCTTTTCGGCAAGCGCGGAGTTCAGCCGGTTGTCTGAAAGCCATGCGTAGGCGGGCATGTTCGATTCACTGAACATTGCCTGAGGGTTTTCCATGTGCTTGTAATGCCAGGAGTCCGGATACTTGCCGCCAACTCTGGCAAGGTCTGGGCCGGTGCGCTTCGATCCCCACAGATGCGGCCTGTCGTGAACGAATTCGCCAAGCTTCGACGGCTCGCCGTATCGCGCGGTTTCGAACAGAAGCGGACGTACCGTCTGAGTGTGGCAGTTGTTGCAGCCCTCCCGAATGTATATGTCGCGCCCCTCAAGCTCAAGCGGGTTGTATGGCGTAACACCATCCAGCTCAGGCTCCATCGACGGCATGAAGAGAGGAATGAACGTTGACACAACCGAACCGACAAGCGCCACAACCAGCGCCACCACAATAAAAAGAAGGGGTTTTCTGTAGATGCTCATGCCGCTGCCTCCCTTCCGTTCCGGTTCGTCATCGTCTTGATAAGGTTATAGACGAATACGATAATTCCGGCGAAGTAGATTATGCCTCCGGCAAACCGCATCATCCAGTACGGGTAGTTTTGAGCCAGAGTTTCGAGGAAGGAATATCGAATGGAACCGTCATCGTTTGTTGCCGTGAGCATTGCGCCCTGCTGAATGCCGGTGATCCACATCGTGATCGAGAAGACAAGCTGTCCGACAAGCACCAGCCAGAAATGCGTGTTTGCCAGCTTGATGCTGTGTAGCGTTGTTTTGTATAGCCTCGGTACCAGATAGTAGAACGATGCCGAGATGATCATCGTCACCCATCCCATGGTTCCCATGTGAACGTGTCCGGGAATGTAGTCGGTGTAATGTACGAACTGGCTGATCCATCGAATGGCCTGAGTCGGCCCCTGAATGGTCTGAAGTCCGTAGAACGTTATGCCCCAGAGGAAAAACTTCACAAGATAGTTTGACTGCACAGTTGCCCAGCTTCCCTGCATCGTGTAGTAGCCGTTTATCACCGATCCCCACGAAGGCGCTATCAGGAATATGCTGAGAGCAATCGCCATGGTCTGAATCCAGTCCGGAATCGGCGTGTAGACAAGATGATGCGCGCCTGTCCACATGTAGCCGAATACCAGTGACCAGAATGCGATTATCGAAAGCCGGTGGCTGTATATCGGTAAGTTGGTGCTTTTCGGCAGGAAGTAATAGAAGAACGCCAGAATCGGGAACGTGAACAGCGAGGCCACCGCGTTATGCCCGTACCACCACTGCACGTTGGCGTCATTGGCTCCGGCGTATATGGAGTATGACTTGAACCAGCTCACCGGAACCGCAAGGTTGTTGACTATGTAAAGAAGCGCGACAACCACTACCGTGGCCAGAATGTACCAGAGAGATATATACATCTGTTCTTCCCGCCGCCTTATGAGAGTGGCAACCACGTTTACCGCGAACATCACCCATACGATGACAACCAGTATGTCGATGGGCCATTCCAGTTCGGCATATTCCTTCGACGATGTGAAGCCCATGAAAAGGCTTGCCGCGCCAAGCGCCACGGTGATGTTCATCAGCCATAGCGATGCGCGCGCAAGGCCCGGAAATGGAAGCGGCGCGCGGGCAAGCCGCTGAACCACGTAATATGAAACGCCGATTATCGCGGTTACCGCGAAGCCGAAGGCCACGCCGTTTGTGTGAACAGGGCGAAGACGCCCGTAGGTGAGCCACGGCAACAGATTCAGCGCGGGCGCGAAAAGCTGCGCCGCGATGAGAAGTCCTACAACCAGACCGATAACCAGCCAGAATAGGGACGAAAAGATGAATCCTTTTACCGCGCCGTCTTCGTATGATTCTTCCTGTCTCATTTATTCTCTCCCTGAATCAACGATGGATATTCATAATGAAATCTCACTTTCGCGGAATTGTCAATATATTTTCATGAAAATAAGCGGTTTGGAAACCACTCATTCCATGAAAGCCAGGCAGCGGCTACCGCTTGACATGAATAGTCGTGTATTTATATATTTGACGACTATGCTCAAGCTTTCAACCAAGGGACAATACGGCGTGCGGGCGATGTTCGAGATCGCGCGCAATTTCGGCAAGGGAACCACCACCATACGCGAGATTTCGGAGCGGCAGGATGTTTCGGTTTCTTACCTCGAACAGTTGCTGAACAAGCTGCGCCACGCCGGTCTGGTTGACAGCGTTAAGGGGCCGGGCGGCGGATATGTGCTTGCGCGGGAGCCGTCGAAGGTTTCCGTGGGCGAGGTTCTTCGTGTGCTTGAGGGGCCGGTTGCCATAACCACCTGCCTCGACCCCTCCGGCGACGGCTGCGCGCGCGTTGACAACTGCGTTACCCGGATGCTCTGGAAGACCCTAGGCGAGAAAATAGAGAATTTCCTTGACGGCATATCGCTTCAGGAATTGTTGAACGAAGAACACAATATAGTCCCGCTCGATTTCGGAGGTAACCGCCCGTGAACGGCATCTATCTTGACAATATGGCAACAACGCCGTGCAGGCCGGAGGTTTTCGATGCGATGCTGCCGTGGTTCATGGAGCATTTCGGCAATCCGCTCAGCCTTCACAGGCTTGGGCAGGAGGCGCTTGCCGCCGTGGAAAACGCCCGCTCGCAGGTTGCCGCGCTTGTAAACGCCGCTGCGGATGAGATCGTCTTCACCGGAACCGGAACCGAATCGTGCAACTTCGCGGTCAAGGGCATTGCGCGGGCATACGCGAAGAAGGGACGGCACATGGTCATTTCGGCCATTGAGCATCATGCCGTGTTCAACCCCGTGAAATATCTGGAGAAAAACGGATGCGAGGTTACTGAGGTTCCTGTGGATCCGTCCGGCATGGTCGATCCGGATGACGTTGCCGAGGCGATTCGTCCGGACACCGTGCTTGTGTCGGTGATGCTGGCAAACAACGAAATCGGCACTATTCAGCCGCTTGCCGAAATCGGCGCGATAACCGGACAGCGTGGCGTTTTGCTTCATGCCGACGGGTGCGCGGCTGTGGGCAATATTCCGGTGAATGTTGCGGCGCTCGGCGTGGACGCCTTGAGCCTTTCCGGCCACAAGTTTCACGGGCCGAAGGGCGCGGGAGCGCTTTTCCTGAAAAAGGGAACACGGATCACTCCGCTTATTCATGGCGGAGTTCAGGAATATGGCAGACGCGCCGGAGCCGATAACGTTCCGGCGATTGTTGGGCTTGGCAAGGCCGCGGAGCTTGCGGCTGCCGGCATGAGCGAGCGCGTTTCGCGCATTACCGATCTTCGAGACAGGCTGGTTCGCGGCATTCTCGACAACATCGACGAGGTCTGTTACAACGGACATCCGGATGCGCGGCTTCCGGGGCATGTTAACGTTGCCGTGAACTATGTGGAGGGCGAGGCGCTTCTTTTGCTTTTGATGCACGAGGGAATCATGGCGTCGAGCGGCTCCACATGCACGTCGAAGGCGCTGAAGGCGTCGCATGTGCTGACCGCCATAGGGCTTCCGGAGCAGGCCTGTCAGGGATCGCTTCAGCTTACGCTTGGCGACGGCAACACCGACGCGGACATCGACAGGGTGATCGAGGCGCTTCCGCGCGTGGTTTCGAGACTGCGGGCAATGTCGCCGCTATACAGGAAAAGCGCCGCGAAAGCTTGACGGCGCGGGAGAAATCGCATGTACACAGACAAGGTTATGGAGCATTTCATGAATCCGCGAAACGTTGGGGAGATCGAAAACCCCGACGGCGTTGGCGAGGAGGGCAACCCATCGTGCGGCGATGTGATGCAGATTCACATCAAGGTGGACAACGGAATCATCACGGACTGCAAGTTCAAGACGTTCGGCTGCGGCTCGGCGATAGCCGTATCGAGCATGGTTACGGAAATGGCGAAGGGGAAGACACTGGATGAGGCGCTCGAAATCTCCCGCGACCGGATTGCATGCGAGCTTGGCGGGCTTCCGCCGCGCAAGATGCACTGTTCGAATCTGGGGGCCGACGCTCTTCGGAAGGCGGTAGAAGACTACCGGCTGAAGCATCCGGCTGCCTGATAATGAACGAGACCTGATAATGAACGCAATCAGATGATGAAAGAGATCAGGGCCGACGAATTTCTTGACTGCGTGGGGCTTTTCTGTCCCAATCCGATTATTCAGGCATCGATCCGGATGAAGAAGCTGGCGCAGGGCAGTGTGCTTGAGGTTGCGGCTGACGACTCCACCTTCCCGAAGGACATCCCGGACTGGTGCGGCAAGATGGGCTACGAGTTCCTTGGCGTGAGCGAGGACGGCGGCGAATTCAGGGCGCTCATACGCAAGCCATGACAACTCATTTCATCCGCAAGGCGAAGCTCACCGATGTCGCGCATATTCAGTCGCTGATAAACAGCTACGCGTCCGGCAACAAGATGCTTCCCCGCTCGCTTCACGACATATACGAATGCCTGCGCGATTTCCATGTCTGCGTCGAGGACGAACGGATAATCGGCGTATGCGCGCTTCACATAACATGGGATAACCTAGCCGAAATTCGCTCGCTTGCGGTTGCCGAAGACCGGCAGAGGCATGGCATAGGCAGCGAACTGGTGAAGAAATGCCTCGATGAAGCTGTGAATCTTGGCCTTGCGTCGATTTTCACCCTCACATACAGCCGGGAGTTCTTCTCGAAGCTAGGTTTTGCGGAAGTGGACAAGGCAACGCTTCCTCACAAGGTATGGGCAGACTGTATCCGCTGCCCGCAGTTTCCGAATTGCAGCGAAACAGCCATGACGCTGGAGATGTGTCAATAATCGCCGGTATACGCTGATCCCCATCTTTTGCAAATAACTTCAATGCCGCAATTTATATGCCGTCATTTTTCTGTTGTTTTCTTGTTTTCGTCAAACTAAAATACGTCATTCACAATGAGGCCGGACAACCGGCCCATCGCGAACGGGAAGCATCCTTATAGCATAAGTTGGATTTATCACGTCAACATTAACTGAAGTCTGTCCACGGAGGGGAATATTGTGGTCAGGAAAGAACGTATCCTTTATGTCGGCAGCGGCGTGGCCGGAGCCGTATCGTCCGCCCGTGTCGCCGAACATGTTGCCGGGCAGGCCGCATTGAGCGAATACTCTGTCGCATATACCGCCGAGGAGGCTTTCGCCAGGCTTTCGGACGAGCCTTTCGATGCGGTATTGGTTGACAAACAGGTTGTGGCTGAGCTTTTCAACTGCCGTTCGCGATTGGAAACCATGGTGGAGGAACGCACTTGCAGGCTGATGGACGAAATCGAGTCCAGAAAGCGTGCCGAGGAGCGATTGCGTATTACCCTTCGAGACAAGGAAATCCTGTTCCGCGAGGTTCATCACCGCGTGAAGAACAACCTGCAAGTGGTTTCCAGCCTTCTAAGGCTTCAGGCTGAGCGGGTAAGCGATGACGACAAGGCGCGAGAGATGTTTCGAGAGTGCCAGAAACGCGTAAGATCGATCTCGCTTGTGCATGAACACCTCTATTCCTCGCCGGACAGTTCCACCATATGTTTCAGGACATACGCGCTGAAGCTTGTTCACGGATTGTTCAAGGCCTACGGTGTGAGCGACGGACGGATTCGTCTGGTGGTGGACGGCGAAAGCGTTGCGCTTGGCATAGATATGGCGGTTCCGTGCGGCCTGATACTGAACGAGCTTGTGTCGAACGCGCTTAAATATGCGTTTCCCGCAGGGTGCGAGGGCGAAATAGCACTCTCGATCAGTCGTGCCGGAGATAACGTGATGGAACTGCTTGTAACGGATAACGGCGTCGGTCTTCCGGAGGATTTCGACTTCCGTCTGGCCGGCACGCTTGGGCTTCAGATCGTTGCGGCTCTATCGGAGCAGTTGAATGGCAGCCTGCGGCTGTATAATTCGCATGGAACGGTTTTCAGGTTGTCGTTTCCGCTTCCTGCGTCCTGATACGAAACGGTTCAATCATCCATCCGGTCGCTTCTGCGCAACAGGTATTTGTTCAGCGCCTGCCGCGTGATACCAAGCCACGACGCTGCGACACCCTGATTCCCGCCGGCGCGGTTCAGGGCCTCTGTAATCAGTTGTTCCCTTGCCTCACGCAAGGTGGGCAGTTGTTCCGGCAGAACCAGACTGTCGGCAGGCTCGGCTTGCGAGGCAGCGGCATCCGGATCTGTTCGAGGCGCTTCCGCCGGCAGTGCGCGGAAATCGTGAACGGTCAACGCGCCCGATGTGTTTCGTGCTACCGCGTCGAAGACAACCGCGCGCAGCTCGCGCACATTTCCCGGAAAATCATGCCTGGCAATCCGGCGTTTCAGTTCTGTTGACGCCTTCGGCTGCTGCCTGCCGAACGACTCAGCCGCCAGAATGGCGAAGTAATCCATCAGCAACGGAATGTCTTCGCGCCTGTCCCGAAGAGGCGGAATGTGAACCTGATGCGCCTTCAGGCGGTAGTAGAGATCCTTGCGGAAATCGCCTCGTTCCATGGCCGCGTCTAGATCCTGGTTTGTGGCGGCTATTATTCTGGCGGTGCTTCGCTTCTGCGTGTCGGAACCAAGCGGATAATACGAGCCGTCCTGAAGAAGCCTCAGCAGCTTCACCTGCGACGGCTTGGTCATGTCTCCTATTTCGTCGAGAAAAAGCGTGCCGTCGTCGGCCTTTGCTATAAGTCCGTCGCGGTTTGTGTCGGCTCCGGTAAACGCGCCCTTGCGGTGGCCAAACAGCGTGTCCGAAAACACCATGTCGTCAAGTCCGGCGGCGTTAATCTCCACAAATGAGCCATGCCTTCCGCTCAGATCGTGAATGCATTGCGCAACAAGCTCCTTGCCCACGCCTGTTTCTCCCGTGACAAGCACCGGTTGCGGGGTTTTGGCCACAACCTCAGCATACTGAAAAACGCTGCGCATCCTTCTGCTGTTGGTGATGATGGACGAGAAGGCGGGCGCGTCGTTCAGCGTGTCGTTCAGAAGGTAGTTCTTGAGCGACATCGCTTCGTTTCTTAGCGAGCACATCTCGACAGCCTGTTTCACGCTTGCGATGAAACGGCTCACCTCGACGGGCTTCACCAGATAATTGACGGCTCCGGACTTCATGCATTCAACCGCGGTGGTAATGTCGTTCATTCCCGACATGACAATTACCGGGATGTCCGGATAATCGGCGTGAATCATCGGCAGAAGCTCTGTTCCCGACATATAGGGCATTGTAAGATCGAGCACGACAACCGAAACCGCGATCTGGGCAAGAACGGGCATGACGTCGCGGCTGTCCTCTATGGTGACTACGTTGCCGATGCCGCTGCTTTTAAGCAGCATGCTGAAACTGAGCAGTATCTGCTTTTCGTCGTCAACGATAAGAACAGCCGGACAGTTGCCGCGATTGATGTTATCAGGCATGGCCGCTCTCCCGGGCAATCGAATGCCTGTCCGCGGCGGGAAGGGTTACTGTAACGATGGTTCCCCTGCCGGCCTCCGATTCGAATGTCAACTCGCCGCCATGCTCCTTTACGATCGAGTATGAAATGTACAAGCCCAGTCCGCTTCCTCCCTGCCCAAGTTTCGTGGTGAAAAACGGCTCTGTAACCCTGTCGATCATCTCCGGCGGAATTCCTATGCCGCAATCGGACACACGGATGACAACGCTTTCCGTTTTCGGGTCGAACGATGTCGATATCGAGACAGCCTGCTCTCTCGAAGAAAGCGCCTCAAGCGCATTCATAAGCAGGTTGACCAAGACCTGCTCGATCTTGTGCCTGCTTCCGCGCATGCGAGGTATCGACTCATCCGGCGATGAGCTGAAATGTGATGTGGTTTTGCGGATTTTATGCGAAAGAATCGAAACCGCCTTGTTTACCGCGTCATTGATGTCCACATATTCCGATGGCGCCGTGGAATCCGGTCTGGCAAAATCCTTGAGGTTGGACACTATCGCGCCGATTCTTTCCCCTCCGTCCAGTATGGCGGACAGCAGATCCGGTATCGTCATCGCCATCTCGGAAAACGGCAGGCCTCCCACGCTGAAATCGCCGTTTTCTATGTAGTATTCCTGCAGAATACGGGCCATGTCCGGCCATGTATCCAGAAGAATGCGCGCGTTGAACAGAATATAATTATTAGGATTGTTTATCTCGTGAGCTATGCCGGAAGCCAGTGTTCCAAGCGCCGTCATCTTGTTTGTGTGCATGAGCTGCGTGTAGATGCTGCGAGTTTCCTCCTCGATGCGGTATGTTTCGCTTATGTTGCGCAGCTTGCAATAGACGGACTTTTTTCCGTGGTAATTGAGATCGATTGCGTGTAGCGAGACGATTGTCTGTGAGCCGACAGCCTTTTTCGCGTACAGGCGCGCTCCGGAGCAGAGGGTGTCTTTGATATCGTCCCAGCAGGGCTTGTCCGGCAGCCTCCTCGGAGTCACCATCTCGATTAATGAAAGTATGCAGGTTCCGACAAGCTTGTCGTTGCCCATGCCGAAAAGGGTAATGGCCGCCGGGTTGGCGTCGATGATGGTGCAATCATTGTGCCGCAGAAGCACAATGGCATCCTTGTTCCCCACGAAAATCTGGGCGAATGGATCGTCCGGCTCAAGATTCATTGATGCGCTCCGGTTGTTAACGTATGCATCCGTGACTTATCGGCGGGCCGATAACAATAATAAAGTTTCACCTTGTCAACGCATTATCGGTTCACTCTGCCGCCGAATGGAGTTGACAGCGCTTTGGGGTTGTCAATCATTAGAACAGAAATGGTTTTACGTGCGTAACCATGCGATTTAGTTCGGTTATATTATGTTTGAGCTGATCGTGACCCCATGCAGAGCGGGTATTGTCCAGACAATCTTTTGCAAGAGATTGGCCGATTTTTTCAAAGTTGAGTTGCATGGCTTTCCTTAAATCCTCAGGTTCGGACAAGGTTCCCAGAACGAATACCCTGTCGGCAAAGCCTGTCTGATCGATTTCGCTTTGTACGTAACTCATTCTGTTTTCGTACACCCCATCGAAATCGATCAGTAAAACGATCATTCTGTCCGGATATTGCCTCATTTCCGGCACGTGAACGTCTTTAAATTCATTCAATACTTTTTTCCAGCCTCCAACTGGCGTCAGGACTTGAATGGCACGCCTGTTGATGCTTTGGTCGAGTTCAAAGCCGGTCGCAATCTGACGGGTGGCATCGTCTTCCGGCAATACCAGAATGTGTGGTTTACGCCTGTTGCAACTCACAACCCGACATCGCCGCGAATCAGGGCATTGACAAGATCTCCGCTAACGGTTAATTCGCTCAACGCCCGGATTAACGTTGGCTCCAAATGGCTCTTTCTGTCCAGAACGAAAGTATTTTCATTGGAGAATTTACGGATTGCCTCAGGATTGTGAGATGTTACGATAATTTGCCCCCTATCCACGAACGAACGTCGCAGTGCCGCGACAAAATGCCCGACCTCGGATAACGACAGGTAGTTATCTGGTTCATCCCAGAAACAAAACAGTGGGCCATAGGATTTATTGGCGGCCAAGACGACAGCGGAAAGGAAAAAACATTTCTCGCCATCGGATAAATCGTTGAAGTAAACACTCAATTTGGCATCATTCGATTCAAATCTGACAATCATGCTATTGGAGTCTTTCCCGACAGGTTCATTCAGGAAATCCCTGAGATCGGGCATGACTTCCCTTAGATGATTTTCAATTGTTGTGTATGCGGCAGGATATCGACTGAGCAAGCCTGTGAACCACTCCGCGAAGTTTGAGCAATTACGCTCAGGTTTTAACGATGCGCCACTGGATTCACCTGACATGGAGCTTGGGATTGGGGCCAATATAATAGTATGTGCAAGCCATGTTTTGAAAAAACGAAGGGGGTCGGTTGCTGACTGTTCCTGAATTACGGGAAGGGCTATCAGATGCCAGTCCAGCAGAAACTGTGCCTCACGATTCTGCGCGCTGGAATGCAGTGTGACTTGGGCTTCCTTTCGGGAGTAAACCGGTTCTCCAGCAACCATGAGTTGTTCTTCGGAAACCCGCAGTTCCCTGAATTTAGGCGGCAGCTCTAGGGCAAGGATATATTTGTACAATCGCTTGTCAAGCAATGCCTCAATTTCAAAGCGGATTGGAACGTCAGACCTTCCACGCGCGAAATCCTTTGGCTGAACAAGGTCGTTCAATCGATTGATACCGCGCCCGATTTTCTGAAGTATCTCCAATGCTGCGGAAATTGTTGTCTTGCCGACACCGTTTTCCCCGATCAAAAGAGCGGATGGTATGTCCTTGATGGCAAGTTCAAAGTTTTCCAGACATCTGTAATTGTGTGCATACAGCCGTTGGAGCATAGTAGAATATCCTTTGTTTATTGAAGATTATGTCCGAATTTGATTAATACCACAGCCACGTAATTGTTTCAATGAGCCCCCGTCCTTCCCGTAATCCCGGCCCATGCAATACCCATATACTCATGAACGGCCATTTCGGATTTTTTCAGCGCGCTTGCCTCTGGGAAAAACGACGACGGATTCAGCGTTTCGCTTCCCGCCGCCACGCTTCCCGCCGGGGCGGCAACCGGTTTCATACCCTGCCCCCGAAAAAGCAGCAGCGAACGTTTCATGTGTGATGCCGAGGTTACAAGGGCGAACGGCGCATCGCCCACCATCGGCCTTATAAGCACAGCCTCGTCGTGGGTGTCGAGCGAACGATCCTCAAGAATCATATCCTCGCGGTTTACTCCCAGCTCCACCGCCGCATCACGCATGAGCACCGCCGCCGGAGCGGGGCCGAAGACCGCGCCGCCGGAAACGATCAGCCTGCTTCCGGGGAATTTGCGATATAGCCTTATCCCCTCCACAAGACGTTCCAGTGTGCTTGCGCCAAGCTGCCGTGCAGCGGATACATCAGGATTCGCCGCGCTGCTTCCGGCAAGCACAACGACAAATCGCAACGGCTCGCTTCCGGGCGCGTATGATTTTTCGAAGGATGTTGCCCCGATGTCCAGCCCCGCCACCAGAAAATCGGCAATAAAATTATACGAAAGAAGCGTGAGAATGATGATTCCTGAAAAGGATAGGGCCAGCCCGGCGCGCCGCTTATTCTTGAAGCGGGCCAGATACAGGCCCGCAAAAGCAAGGACAAGACAGAACGTCATCGGAGACAGAAACTGCGAAAGAATCTTCTTGAGCAGAAAAAGCGCGTTCATTCAGATGGTTATAGCGCCTTCCATGAAAAGCGCGGCATTGCCGGATATGAGCACACTGCTGCCGTTCACCCTGCATTCAAGCTCGCCGCCGCGCTTCGAGACCTGAAGCGCGCTTAGCTTCTCCATGCCCAGCCTTGCCGCCCAGTAAGGCGCAAGCTCGCAATGCGCCGACCCGGTTACCGGATCTTCGTCTATACCGTAATTCGGCGCGAAAAAACGGGATACGAAATCGCAATTGTCTCCGTGTGCCGTGACGATCACGCCCCGACGATCCAGCGCTCTCATCGCGCGAAGGTCAGGCGCGATCCGGCGGACATCCGCCTCCGACGGCAGAACCGCGATATAATCGGCCGCGGCAAGCGTTTCAACAGGCTCGATGCCAAGGGCCTCGACAAGCGCGGCGGGCGCGGCGCATGGAACAGGAGGATCGGATGGGAAGTCCATGACCATTCCGCCCCCATCCCGTTCAACCGCAAGCTCGCCGCTTCTCGACCGGAAGACCACTCGATTCATGTCAGGATCGATTCGCGTGAAAATGATGAACGCCGACGCCAGGGTTGCATGGCCGCATAGATCGACCTCGCAAACCGGCGTGAACCAGCGTATACGGAATCCGCCGCCTTCACGCGTGAAAAACGCCGTCTCCGAAAGATTGTTTTCGGCTGCAATGGATTGCAGGATGCCGTCATCTAGCCATTCATCGAGCGGACACACGGCAGCCGGATTGCCTGAAAAAACGCGGCGGGTGAAGGCGTCGATCTGGTAAACCGGGATTGTTTTCTTTATTGATGGCGATGCCGGATTATTCATCCGGCATTTTACCATGAATATTTCTTGGGGATCAGCCCGAAATCCCCAATGCTTTATCTGTCCGGAAGATTCATGAATTACAGGAAATCCCTAGGCCGCGACATACATCACCCATCCCTCGAATCCTCCTCTTCCTTCGTCCGGCACTGTTTCCTCGAAATCGTCCTCCGTAAATTGATCGGAGATTTCCTCTCCCACGAACGGATCGGCTGCAACGCTGCTTACCGTCACTTCCTTCATTGCTTCCCACTGCCCGTGAATATTGCAACTGTGAATTGCCCTGAGGGTGAAAATCTCGATTTTCGCTGTCTGAGCCATGGTAAAAACCACCTCTGGCCGCGTAATCTCAGGCGCGAGATCGATTCGCGAGCAGAAATCGTCGCCGCAATAAACGTCTATCCACTGGACATGATGGTCGTGATCCATGGGATGATGAATCTCGCCTATCCGGACGCGAACCTGAAAAGGCTCGCCGGAGACTACGACGTCGGGGCATTCGATCACCGGCATGTGCCGTCTTTCGAGATCCCACCGTTTTACGATGGTCTCCGATTGATCGAAACCGGAGAAAAGATGTTTCCCTGCCATTATGCCTACCTCCTGACGGTTTATTCTCCGCTCCCACCCTGTAGGCAATTAAATTAATAAATTTATTTATAGTTACAACTGAAGACTTACTTGGTCAAACTTAGCGTATTAATACTCGCTTGTCAATAATATTCGCTATTAACCCGCCAGCTTTTCGTTATATTTTAAAAACTGACTGCCGTTGCGCTATACTTCCGTCATGATTACTCCATTCAGTACAACAGGAATAGGCAGCCTGCCGCACTCCGGTCCGCGCGCCGCGTGCCGCGTTGTTCTCGACCACGCCGAGATTCCGTTCTGGCCGCAGCTTCCGGCGCTCGGTTTTCGCGAGCTGATGATCCCGATGTATTCGGATGGGTTCCCGTTCGTCGCGTTCGAGGGCGGCGACGCCGTGGCCGTCGATCCTCCGGAAGAGGACGCGTTTGCCTTCTATACGGCATTGGAATCCGGCGACGGTTTTCCGGTCAGCCGCGAGTCGTCGGCCGGGCTGTACGCGTTTCTCGACGAGATCGCAAGCCGCCCGCGTTTCCAGACGCTCAAGGGCCATATCACCGGCCCGCTCACATACACGCTAGGTATTTCAGACAGAATCAAGCGCCCGCTCTATTACGACGACGAGAAGCGCGAGCTTGCGCTTTCCCTCTTGAAGGGCAAGGCGATTTGGCAGATTCGCCTTCTGAAAAAATATGCCGACGAGGTGATTATCTTCGTAGACGAGCCGATTCTTTCGGCGCTCGGCACATCGGCGTATCTGGGCGTGTCGGACGAAGAGGCCGGGCGAATGCTGCGGGAGACGGTTGACGCGGTTCGCGAGGCTGGCGGAATATCCGGAATTCACTGCTGTGGAAAGGCGCACTGGCCGCTTGTGCTGGCGTCGGGCGTCGATATTCTGAACTTCGACTCATACGACTATGGCGATTCGATCAGGCTTTATCCCGAAGAGGTGCGCCGATTCATCGACGGCGGCGGCCGCATTGCGTGGGGCGTTGTGCCCACAACCGGCGAGGTTGCAACCGTAACCCTAGACGCCATCGGCGAAAAGCTTCGTTCCGTGCTTGACGCGCTTCTTGCCATGGGAATTCAGGGCGAAACAATAGCGAAACAGAGCCTCATTACGCCGTCGTGCGGAACCGGCTCCCTGAGCGTGGAAAACGCCGAACGCGTCTTTTCGCTCCTGAAAACGCTGAAGGCCGAACTTTCGCGGTTTTTGCCTGATGCCGTGCGCGGGGCGCTGAAACCGTGAATCCCGCAAGGGGTTGTTTCATAGTGCTCGACGGCGTGGAGGGGGCGGGAAAGACAACCCAGATTCCGCGGCTTGCGGCGTGGCTTGCGTCGCGCGGCAAAAATGTGATAACAACCGTGGAGCCGGGCGGAACGTCAATCGGGCGGCAGATTCGCGCCGTTCTTCTGGATCCGGCGAACGCCGCCATGTCCGCAACGACCGAGCTTCTGCTTTACAACGCAGCCCGCGCCCAGCATGTTTCCGAGGTTATTCTGCCGGCGCTTGAGTCGGGCGCTTTCGTGGTCTGCGACAGATATTCGGACTCGACAATGGCATATCAGGGGTACGCGCGCGGACTTGACCGCGGCATGATCGGCGCGCTGGACGGAATATCCACCGGCGGGCTGAAGCCGGATCTAACTATCATCCTCGATCTGCCTGTTGAAGCCGGACGCGAGCGGAACGCGAACGCCGGGAAGTCCGATCGTCTGGAACTTGAATCCGCCGTTTTTCACCAGCGTGTGCGGGAAGGATTTCATGCTATTGCGGCGCAGGGCGATCATGCCGTGATCGTGCCGGCTGACGGTGCGCCTGAAGATGTTCACGAGCGGATAGTAAGCGCTGTCTCGGAGCGGTTATGCCTCTGGCCTCGATAATCGGACAGGACAGAACCATCGCGCTTCTTCGCGGCATTCTGCGAAGAAACATAGCCGCGCACTGCTACCTTTTTTCGGGCGAGGGCGGAATAGGCAAGACACAGGCGGCGCGCGAGTTCGCCAGGGCGCTGCTCTGCCGCGAAGCCGTTGACGACGCATGCGGCGTATGCGCCAACTGTGAGCGGATCGACGCCGGAATTCACCCGGATGTACGGGTGATAGGCGGAGAGGAGCGCCAGATCAAGATCGACGAGATTCGCGCCATCGACGAGGCTCTCGGCATGAAGGCGTTCGAGGGCGGGCGGAAGGTTGTTGTGGTGCGGCAGGCCGACACCATGAATTCGGCGGCTGCAAACGCATTCCTGAAAACGCTTGAGGAGCCGCCGCCGGAAAGCGTGATAATACTTGTGAGCTCAAGGCCGGAGCTTCTGCCCGACACCATCCGCTCACGCGCCCAGAACGTTCGCTTCTACCCGGTTCCGCGCGGCGAACTCGTCAGGATGCTTGAGCCGGAATTTCGCGGCGAGGCCGATATCCGCTCCCGCTTGGCGTCCGGCAGGGCTTGTCTTGCGGCTGATCCTGAGCTGTTGAGGCATCGTGACGAGTTTCTGGACGGCCTGCGCCGGGCGGTCCGGGGCGAGGTCGAGGCCGATCAGTTGTGGGGCGAGCGTGACGAGATAGACGCGTGGATGGATCAGGCGATAGCATGGCTGCGTGACATCGCTGCGTGGCAGGCGGCGGGATCGTCGTCGCTGCTCGTGAACGCCGACCGCGAGCGCGAGATTCAGGCCGCCGCGTCGCGCTCGAACATCAAGACGGTGACATCGCTGCTTTCCGATTTGTACCGCGTCAAGGAACTTCTGCGGTTCAACCTGAACAAGCGGATAACATTTTCCTACATACTTATGCGGCTTGCTCCGGTTCTGAGGTAAGATAACGCATTTAATGTGGAATGTTCTTCTGTTCCGCAATATTCACGAACGGACAATAAATGCCAATACTTGTTAGCGCGCGCCTGAAAGCAGGGTGCAAACATACGCAGTACATCACCGATGACGCGAGCATCAGGCGTGGCGATCATGTGATAGTTGACGCCGAGACAGGGCCTGAAGTGGCTGTTGTGCTTTCGGTGAAGCCCGACGCGCCCGATCCGGAACAGCCGATCAGGAAAGTGCTTCGCAAGCTCACGCGCGAGGACAAGGCCAGGCTCGACGACAACGCGCGCCTGGAGACGGAGGGCCGGATGTTCTGCCATGAGCGCATTGCGGCTCGCAACCTTCCCATGAGGCTATCCGGCACTTCCGTTTCATTCGACCGGAAAAAATTCATCTTTTACTTCACCGCGGAGAAGCGCGTGGATTTCCGCGAGCTGGTGAAGGATCTCGCGTCGAAATTCAAGACAAGAATAGAGCTTCGCCAGATAGGCATACGCGATGAATCCAAGCTGATCGGCGGGCTTGGAAGCTGCGGGCGCGAGGTCTGCTGCAAGCTTTTCCTTTCGCATTTCGAGCCGGTATCCATACGCATGGCAAAGGGGCAGGATCTGGCGCTCAACCCGAACAAGATATCCGGTCTCTGCGGACGCCTGATGTGCTGTCTGAGCTACGAGTTCGAGGGCAGACGCAAGCAGGGAAAGGCGTTGCGCGCGCCGGGAACGCGCTCGGCCTGCATAGACGAGCAACAGGACGAGACGACGCCGGAGGAGGCGGCAGCCTCCGTGAGCAAGCCGGCTGCCGAGGCGGTTGCCAGACCGATCCGGCCGGAACCGCCAGTCTCGCCGGAGATGCCGGAAACACCTCCGGCGCACGAATCCGGCGATGCCGCTGACAGCGTGAAAACAGACAGCGTGAAACCTGACAGCGCCAAAAAAGACAAGCGCCGTTATTTCATACGGCGCGGCAAGTTCGGGAAACGCAAGCCCAAGGACAGTCAGCCTCAATGAGCAAGTATTTCGTCACGACACCCATCTATTACGTAAACGACATTCCGCACATCGGCCACGCCTACACGACGATTGCCGCCGATATTCTGGCACGCTATCACAGAATCCGCGGCCATGACGTGTTCTTTCTCACCGGAACCGACGAGCACGGCCAGAAGGTGGAGGAGGCCGCGGCCAGGCGCGGGCTTACCCCAAAGGCGCACGCCGACGGAATGGTTGAAAATTTCTGTTCGCTATGGAAGAAGCTTGAAATAAGCAACGACGCCTTCATCCGCACCACGGACGAACCGCATGTTAAAACCGTGCAGGGGCTTCTTCAGTCGCTTTGGGAGAAGGGCGAGATCGAAAAACGCGCGTGGCGCGGCTGGTACTGCACCCCGGATGAGCGTTTCTGGACGGAGAAAGACCTTGTGGATGGCAATTGCCCGGACTGCGGACGCCCGGTTCATGAGGTCGAGGAGGAAAATTATTTCTTTCTCATGTCGAAGTATCACGACCGGCTTGTTGAGCATATCGAAGCAAATCCGGGCTTCATACTGCCGGAGTCGCGCCGCAACGAGGTGCTGGGGTTTCTGCGAAGCCGGGCGCTTGGAGACCTCTGCATAACGCGCCCCAAAAGCAGGCTTTCGTGGGGCATAACCGTGCCGTTCGACGAGGCGTTTGTAACGTATGTGTGGTTCGATGCGCTGGTGAACTATTTTTCGGCTACAGGGTATCTGGCCCCGCCAACTCATCCTGAAGGTTTTTGGCCCGCCGATCATCACCTCGTTGGCAAGGACATTCTCACCACCCACGCGGTGTATTGGTCTACGATGCTGATGGCGCTCGACATGCCGCTTCCCCGCACGCTTTTCGCCCATGGCTGGTGGACGGTTGACGGCAGGAAGATGTCGAAAAGCCTCGGGAACGTCGTAGATCCCGGCGCTGTCGCGGACAAGTTCGGCATTGACGCGTTCCGCTACTTTCTGTTCCGTGAAGTTCCTTTCGGGCTGGATGGCGATTTCTCGGTTTCGGCGATGACCGGGCGCATCAACAGCGACCTCGCGAACGATCTTGGCAATCTTGCAAGCAGGGCGCTGAACATGATCGTTCGCTACCGCGACGGTGTCGTTCCCGCGCCGGCGGCGGAAACGCAGCGCGAGGAGCATATCGGACGGGTTGCGGAGGCGCTTCCGGCACGGCTTTCGGAATCGCTTGCGGCTCCACGGTTTCAGCGGGCGCTTGAGGATGTGTGGGAACTTGTGTCGCTTGGAAACAAGTACATCGAAGACACCGCGCCGTGGGCGCTTGCGAAGAATCCGGCGGATGCCGACAGGCTGAACACCGTGCTTTACACGACAGCCGAAACGCTGCGCGTATTGGCCGTCACGCTCTGGCCGTTCATGCCGGGCAGCATGCAGACCTTATGGGAACGCCTTGGTCAGGCCGGAAACATTTCCGCCATGAGAAATTTCGACGAGGAGGTGAAGTGGGGACGGCTTGCGCCCGGAACGAAGGTTTTCAAGGGCGACGCGCTGTTTCCGCGAATAGACATGGAGATCGTTAACGAACAGACAGCGCCGAAGGATAGCGTCGCAAGCGCCGCGCCGGAGTCAACGCAGGAAAAGGCTCCGGTTGCGCCGCCGGAAAACGTCGTCACAATCGACGAATTCGCGCGTGTGCAGCTCAAAACCGGCAAGATTATCGAGGCCGAGCGCGTGCCGAAATCGAACAAGCTGCTGCGGCTTCAGGTGGACACCGGCGAGATGCGTCAGGTGGTTGCCGGAATCGCCAAATGGTACGCGCCGGAGGATATTATAGGCAAGACCGTTGTCATAGTATGCAACCTTGCGCCAGCGAAGCTTATGGGCGTCGAGTCGCAGGGCATGATACTTGCCGCGTCGGACGCCGCAGGCAATCTGGCGGTAATCTCGCCGGAGCGCCCGATTGCGCCCGGAAACAGGGTGAAGTAAGAAGCGCTCCCATTACATTTCCAAAGATCTGAAGATAGAATATCGCGGGCCGAATATGCTGCGCGCGATGAAATGGAGCCTGCCGTCGCATGAACATTCTGCTTGTAGAGGATGAAAAAGGCATAGCCGATTTCATCAAAAAGGGGCTGTCGGAGGAGTATTGCACGGTTGACTGGGCCGCAAACGGCGATGACGGTCTGAGTTTCGCGCTTATGAACCGGTATGATCTGATAATCCTCGATGTCATGCTTTCGGGAATGAGTGGAATCGATCTCTGCCGCCGGATACGAAAAGAGGCTATAACCACGCCGGTCATGATGCTGACGGCGAGGGACACGGTGAGGGACAAGGTTGCCGGACTCGACAGCGGCGCGGACGATTATATAACGAAGCCGTTTTCCTTCGAGGAATTCCTGGCAAGGGTGCGCGCCCTCTCAAGGCGAAGCCGTGACGCGGTGGTGGAACTCCGGTGCGGAGGCCTGCTGATCGATCCGCTGGCTCGAAGGGTTTCCCTTGACGGCAGGGAGTTGAACCTGAGGCCGAAGGAATACGCCATTCTGCATTTTCTGCTTGCGAACAAGGGCAGGGTTCTTTCCCGCACCCGTATTCTGGAGAACGTGTGGGGTTATGATTACGATCCGGGAACAAACGTGGTGGATGTTCATGTGAAGGCGCTGCGCGACAAGCTGGGCGAGGTGTCGGCGGATAATTTCATAAGAAGCGTGCGTGGCGCGGGCTATGTGATGGATGAACCGCCACACGGGCTTGCAGCCCGTGATTAAGCCACCAACACGGGCTTGCAGCCCGTGATTAAGCCAACCGAACGGAAACTTGCCCTCGTCTTCACCGCAGTCGTGACAGCCTTCACGCTTCTTGTCCTGACCGTAAACTATCTGATTCTGAACAGGGCGTTGATGGAGGGGATGCGCAGGCACATCAGGGCGGAGATCGAGAAAGACTTCATTCCGCATTACCGTAAGGGCGGCATCAGCGGGGTTGCGTCGCCAATGGAGGACGAGCATTATCAGGTGCTCGACCGTCATGGCGCGGTTGCGGCGTCATCACACGACGCAAAACACTTCGGGCTTCGGCCAAACATGGAACTCTTGGCCAAATCCTTTGACGGACACACCGAATATGAAATCGGCGAATACGATGAAAACCGTTATTTCATTGCCTACTTTCCACTTGACGGCCAATACGCCGGAAGGATAGCCATTGCCATGGATCTGCTCGGCGAATACATGGACGATTTCATGGAGGGACAGCTTATTGCGTTTCCGGGCATCATGCTGGCCGTCTATCTTGTGAGCAGGGCGCTTCTGAGTTTTGCCATGAAGCCGATCGCCGATGTGTTCACCTTTCAGGAGACGTTTTCCTCGAACGTCAGTCATGAACTCCGCTCCCCGCTTGCATCTCTTCAGGGTAATTTCGAGGTGGCGCTTCGACGCCCGCGCGAGGCGGATGAATACCGCGAGGCGCTGACAGTCGGGCTGAAGGAAACGGGCAGGATAATCACGATGTTGAACAATCTGACGCTTCTTGCCTCTTCGAAATTCAGACCGCTTGAGTTGTTGAAACGGCCGGTTGACATCAAGCCGCTGATCGACTCAGCGGCGGCGGCCATGCGGCATGATGCTGCCGCTTATGCCGATATTTCCGTTACGGTTGAGGTCGAAGGAACCGAACTTCTCTGTAATTGCGACGAAATCCTCGTGCGAAGGGTGATCGAAAACCTCGTTTCGAACGCCGTCAAGTACGCGGCGAGGCCAGGCTGCATCCATTTGAAAGCGGCCCTCGGGAGCGAAGGGGTGATTTTCAGGATAACAAATACCTGCGCCGAACTGACTGACGATGACATGCTGCATGTTTTCGATCCGTTCTTCAGGGGCGGAAACGCGCCGGAATCAGGCGCTCAGGGACATGGAATCGGCCTCTACGTCTCGCGGCACATAATCGCTTCCCATGGTGGAGAAATGAGGGCGGAGATGGGTGCGGACGGCAGTTTCAGCGTCTGGTTCTCAATTCCTGCCTGATTTCGAGAAAAATTGGTGTCCACTATTGACATCCGACATCAGAAACGCGGTCGTCTGGCCGCCGTGGGTTATGCTTTTGGGCATATTGTCGGCGTTCAGTCAAGTCCTGAAATTGCTGTAAATACCATCCGGCCATATTGATGATGAGCGGGCGCTTTCAGGCTGCGAGGGCAACAACGTTGTTGCCGTCGCAGCCTGCGGCGCGGGTGGCCGCCCACTCCCTGAATTCGTCCATGTCCAGATACTTCCGTTCCTGCCAGCTCTCGTTCTGCTCGGCCAGCAAAGCCCCTATCATGCGCAACGCCGAGTCGTCGTTGGGGAATATCCGGATCACTCTCTCGCGGCGGCGTATTTCCTCGTTGAGCCGCTCCTGCATGTTGGTGCTGCGGAGACGCCCGCGATACTTATCTGGCAGCGGCATGACCGCCATCGCGTCTTCAAACCCTCCCTCAAGGCATGCCACCGCCTTCGGCGCACGCTTGGCGAACGACTGCGCAAACACGGCCAACCGGCGGCGAGCTTCTTCAATGTCAGGGGCGTTAAAAACCAGCTTGACAGCCCGGACAACCTCGCCGCGTACCTTCACGGGCGTATGCGCAAGCAGGTTGCGCATTAAATGAACCTGACAGCGCTGCCAGCTCGCTCCCTGAAAATGCTTCCCGATCGCCTGCACAAGACCAGCGTGATCGTCCGAAACAACAAACATCACGCCGTCAAGCCCGCGACCCCTGAGCCGGCGAAACATCTCCTCCCATGTGGAATAACTCTCGCTGTCGCCTATCCTCACGCCCAGAATCTCGCGACAGCCGCTCTCATGCACGCCAGGACATACGCTTGGTTCAACCTCGTACTTAATCAATGGCAAGTACCTTGTCGTGGGCGATTTGGCGTTAGTGGAAGGTGGAAAGCTGGTTCCCATGCCCAAGCCACCTTCCGAAGATATGGAGGTACTGAAGGACTCATTGGCCAATATCGAAATAACGAAGGGTGTTGAAATGATTCTGACGGCACATACGGGAGTTTTTAAAAAGTAGATATGGGAGCCTTGATCGACATGACGCCCAATCGGGTAGCCGGGGGATTCTCTCCCCCAGCCCCCACACCACCTGCCATGCGAGTTCGCAACAGGCGGTTCGCGGAAATCATCGGGCCGTGGCCGGATGGTGAATCTTGATCCACAGTGTTCTGTGGTCATTCGAGTGGGCTTGCTTCTCCGTACCGCGCCCGGAACGGCTCAGCCGTGTCGGCCTCAACACCGTCCCGGAGCATGCAGAATGCCCGTACTCCTTTCCGCGTTCGGGCCTTCGTTCCGTGAGTCGGAACTACTATGCCCTCTGCTGACTTCTGCGTGCTCACCCGGCATATTTCTATGCAAGGCGCTACAGAGATGCCCATGAGTTGCTGTCTGTTTTGTGTCTCCCAGAGGGAATCGCACCCGCCTGCAGCGGACGGATGCGCCGGGTACTTGATAGACCGGGTGAACCTGTTCCGGTATTCGTTCATGAACATCTTGTCGCGTGATGCGCAGATCTCCCCGGATAAGAACGTGAACTGTCCGTCCTTGCCTTGGGCTCGTACTTGTGTTACTTTGGTTCTCGTACAGGGGACTTGCACCCCATAAGTTCACGCCCGTGCCGGGCGTACACCCGTCAGTCGAGCGGACCTGCTCGAAAAGCCGCGCAGGCCGGTGAATTCAAACGTTGGGGGGCTTGAGCAAATGAGCTGGCGCGACATTCTTTCTCTATTTTCAGCGTGGACCTACGAGGCTCTTCCTTACCTCGTTGGCATTCTTGCGCTGCTCATCATCGTTAATCGCATCCTTGCGCAGCTTCAAACTCCTCTCATGCGCTCGGCCTTGGCCGAGGCTCGGAAGGCTGGAGCTTCTGTTGCTCAAGCATTGGAAAAGGCGCTGACGCTACCCTCTCCTCACCCTCGCCTCGAATTGGTCGCGTTGGTGGCGTCCTCAGTTTCTTGCTATCTACTTGCGTTCTACTTTTTCGCGCTTTCGGCTCTCGCGATGTTCATGTCTGCCAGCGCACAGAACGTTGAGCTTTGGCGTCCCGTTGCCGGCCTTCTGTTTGCCGCGGTCATGCTGCTTATCACCCGCTACCAATATGCTGAGGCAGAACGCCAGCGTTTTGCGGCCGTTGAGAAATGGCGTTCAATTCGTGGGCAAAAATGATGCCGGGCACGGGGGCCACTTCAGTGTTTCCGCCGGATATCGTCGAGCCGGTAGATGTCGAGCCGGTAGATGCCGTGGAAGTGTCGGCGGCAAAAGCCCGCGGCACGGATAGCAGGGCGAAAATCAGAAAAGACGGGAACAGAACGGCGCGAAAGTGCTTCAGTGACATAATCCCCCCTCCGGACGATGTGAAATGAGCTGCCTGCGGCTAAGATTTCATGGCGGCGATGAAAAAGCCAAGAACTTTTTACGCGGATGTGAGTTATGACCTTCCCCCGCACCGCGCCATGAAGCTGCTCTTTTTCCCCTTCCTTGGGTTCAGTCGAGCTAGGCTCAGGCAACGCCTGGCCGGCAAGACCGTCCTGATCACCGGCGCAAGTTACGGTATCGGCGAATGTCTCACGGAGGTGCTCGCCGAGACCAAGGCCCACCTGCTCCTGGTAGCGCGCACCACCGACAAGCTGCTCGAAGTCCAACAGAAGGTCGAAGCCCGCGGCGGTCGCGCCGACGTGTTCGCCTGCGATCTGACGAACGTCGCGGCGGTGGAAGCGCTCCTGCAACAACTGCTCCAGCTTCCCAACGGCATCGACGTTGTCGTCAACAACGCCGGCAAATCGATCCGCCGCTCGATTTTCGACTCGCTCGACCGCCTGCACGACTTCACTAGGACGATGCATCTGAACTACTTTGGCCCGGTGCAACTGCTGCTCGTGCTCCTTCCGACCGTGGTCGCCCGGCAGGGCCACGTGATCAACATTTCGGCGGTCAACGTCCTTCTGGCGTCGCCGCCAAAATGGGCTGCTTACCAAGCGTCGAAAACGGCTTTCGATCAGTGGTTCCGCTGCGTCGGCCCGGAACTTAACGCGCGCCGGGTCGCCACGACATCGATCTACCTTCCCCTGATACGCACGCGCATGATCGAGCCGACGAAGGCATATAGGAACGTGCCTGCGATGCAGCCGGAGGAGGTTGCCCGCCTCATCTGCCGGGCCATCCTTTCGCGGAGGCGATCCTACAAGCCGTGGTGGCTGTGGCTGGCCGAGCTGGCATCCGTGCTTTTCCGTTGGCCGTGGGAAGTCGTCATGACCTGGAACCTGCGGAAACAGCTCCGGTGGTGAGATGTTCACGCACTTACGAAAACTGTACCGGACGCGGCTGCTGACCATTCCGGGACTGTGTCGCCTGGTGGAAGCGGTGTTGACCACCGGGGTCAACACGATGGCTATGTTGCGCATCGCCGCCAAATTGCACCCCGAACGCACCGCCCTGACCGACGAGCAGGAGCGGCTGAGCTACCTCGAGTTGTGGCGCCAGTCCGAAGCACTGGCGGGCGCGTTGCACGCCGAGCACGGCCTCCAGCCGCGGCAAAGAGTGGCGCTCGCCTGTGGCAACCATGCGGCGCTTATCAAGGCTATTTTCGCCTTCTCGCGACTGGGTACGCACGTCTTTCTCGTCAACCCAGGGATGACGGCCGACCAGTTGCGCGCCTTGGAGGAACGGCTGCGGTTCGACTTTTACGTCTACGATGACACGCTCGCCGCTGTATTCTCCGACCCGGCTTTGAGTAAAAAATCACTACCGTCCTACCATCCGACCGACCCTTCCATCAACCGGTTGGCGTTGCTACCGGAGGCTGCGAAGGCCCGCTTGAAGAAGCAGAAAGCGGGCAACATAGTGGTGATGACGGGCGGCACCACCGGCCAACCGAAGGCAGCCAGCAGGAAACCTTCCATCCCAGACTTCCTGCCGCCGTTCATGGCCCTGCTCACCCAGCTCCACCTAGACAACTACCGCACCGTCTACGTGGCAACGCCCATCTACCACGGCTTCGGCGTGGTAGCACTGTTCATGGGGGTCATCTTGGGGGCGGAGATGTACTTCACAAGGCAATTCGAGGCCGGGCGTGCCTGCGAGCTGATCGCCCGCCACAACATCGAAGCGGTGACCGTGGTACCACTGATGCTACAGAGAATGCTGAACCGGGACGCCGAGATGTTGAAATCGCTGCACTGCATCATCACCGGCAGCGCCATGCTGAGCCCCGCCCTGGCACGCGAGTCTCTCACGAAAATCGGGCCGACCCTGTTCAACCTGTACGGAACGTCGGAAGGCGGCTTTGCGATCATGGCCACGCCCGACCTGTTAGCCCGCAAGCCCGAGTCGATCGGCAAGCCGGTGTGCGGTGTGTGCGCCCGCATCCTCGACGAGGCCGGCCAGAAACTAGGCAACAAAGCGGTAGGCCGGCTCTGCTTGCGCAGCTCCTGGACGACGAGCAAGAAGAACTGGATCGAAACTGGCGACCTCGCCTATCGGGATGCCGATGGCGACATCTTCTTGTGCGGGCGTGTTGATGACATGATCGTTTCGGGCGGAGAGAACGTGTATCCGATCGAGCTGGAAAATGTCCTGGCGCAACACGCTGACGTGGCAGCGGTCGCGGTGGTGGGCATCGCGGACACAGAATTTGGCCAGCGGTTGAAGGCCGTGGTGGCGGCGAAGAAGGACAGCCAGCTCGACAAGGCGGCGCTGATCGAGTGGCTGAAGCCGCGCGTCGCCCGCCACCAGATGCCAGCCATAGTCGAGTTCCGCGACGAACTACCCTACACAGCTCTGGGCAAACCTGACAAGAAAGCGTTGCGAGGGTGAAGGTGAAGTGGCCCCCTAAAACGGGACAATCGGTTAAAGTGTGCCGAAGGTTCCAGCAGAAAGGGGAATGATATGAAGAAGCGTCAGGTGTTTGGCAAGGAGTTCAAGGCGAAGGTGGCGATAGAGGCGCTGAAGGGTCAGCGCACGGCCGCCGGGCTGGCGCAGGAGTTTGGCGTGTATGTCAATCAGATTTGATTCTGCGCGGAAAATGCAAGACTTGCGGACACGAAGTCTGTCGCCTGGTTGAGCCGGAAACCGGTTGAAAATACTGAAAAATCGGGAAAGGTCAATCTCCCTGTTCGGGTCTGATTATTAATGCCCCATTGCGGTATCGGAGTTGAGGATGTAATGGTTTTGCGGCGGATAAGCCTACCGCCGTTCGTTCCATCCCACACTCCCGTATCTTTCAGCGGCAAGCCGTCCTGCCTCGGACTCCTCGTCCGGCGCAAGGCAATCCTGTCTGAGCGCGATTCCAAAGGCCGTCTCGAAACCCCGCGCAATCGCAGTGGTCAACGCCCCGGTTGAAACATTGCCGTTTAGTTCCAACAATCCCGCCATCTTGTATTCGGCCGCGGCCATGGCATTGCCGCGCGCTTCATCCGATTCGAACGCAAGCGCGTTATATAGCAAACCGGTATCGATGGTCATCGGAATCGAACCGTGCTGCATGAGCCCGTCATGCCAGCGCTTCTGTGCGCTTCCGATAATCTTGCGGCCGTCAACCGCGGCTTCGGCCAGGCTTAGCGATTGAAAACATACGGGATTCCGATCAGGGCGCGAAGTTCGCGGCGGCGGAGCCATATCCGCCGGGATGCCGAGCGAGCGGAGCGCGATCATCAACGCGCCGCTTATGGCCAGATAGCTCGCTTTCAAGCCCGACGCGAATTCCGGGCGCGAAAACGGAGCGGTGAACGAGTATGTCAACTCATCGCTCTGGTGCAGGATGGCGCGTCCTCCTGTAAGCCGCCGGACAATCGGAATGCCGTGTTCGGCGCAATAGTTCAGGTTCACCTCATCATTGATCTTCTGGAAATACCCAAGCGAAAGTGTTGGCCTGTCCCATTTATACAGACGCAGAACAGGCGGCGAGATCCCTGTGCGCGCGGAATGCGCCAGAGCCTCGTCTACAGCCATGTTGCGGGCGGCGGGGCGGGGCGGATCGATTATCAGCCGCCAGATGTGCGAGCCGGTTTCTGTCGGAATCAGCCGTCGTTCCTCTCGATTCCGTATTTTTTTACCCGATAGACAAGCTGGCGCTCGGTGACGCCGAGCGACCTTGCGGCGCGGGCGTATATCCAGCCGTTTGATGAAAGAGTCCGGATGATCCGCTCTTTTTCGAGCGACTGCACGGTTCCCGTGAGTCCGTTTGAAGATTCCGCCGCGCCGGTTGCCACATGAACCGGAATGTTGGCGTCGTTGATGGTGTCGTTTTCGGACAGAACAATCAGTCGCTCAATGGTGTTTTCGAGCTCGCGCACATTGCCGGGCCAGTGATATTCCGAAAGAAGCGACACCGCCTTGCGGCCAAGCGATACATGCTTTCCGTTTTCCTCGTTGAAGCGGCGCGTGAAATGATCTATCAGAACCGGTATGTCTTCTATTCGCTCGCGCAGGGGCGGAAGGAAAACCGGCACTACGTTCAGGCGATAGTACAGGTCTTCGCGAAACCGGCCATCGCGCATGGCCGACTCCAGATCGCGGTTTGTGGCCGCCAGCAGCCGGATGTCGACACGGATCGACCTGTTTCCGCCCACGCGCTCGAACTCGCGCTCCTGAAGCACGCGCAGAAGCTTGGTCTGAAGCTGCGGCGCAAGTTCGCCAATCTCGTCGAGGAATATCGTGCCGCCGTCCGCCGCTTCGAACTTGCCGCGCCGCGCCGCTATCGCGCCGGTGAACGCGCCTTTTTCGTGGCCGAAGAACTCGGATTCCAGCAGGTTTTCCGGAATGGCGGCGCAGTTGACCTTGATGAACGGCTTTGACGCGCGCCCGCTCTGGGAGTGAATCGCCTTGGCGATAAGCTCCTTTCCGGTTCCCGATTCTCCGCGAATAAGCACTGTTGCCCGGCTTGCGGCAACCTTAAGCACTGTGCGGAAAACCTCCTGCATACCCTTCGACGCGCCTATCAGGTTGCCGAGGCTGTACCGGCCCTTAAGCTCAAGGCGCAGCGATTCGTTTTCGCGCCGTTCGGTCTCAAGCAACCGCTCGATTCTGAGCGTCTGAGCGATAAGCTGCGCCACGATCTTCATCACGCTCAGCGCCGCGTCGAAAGTCTGTTCCCTGGCGGAAAGCTTGTCGATGCTGAGAACTCCGGCAACCTCGCCATTGTCGATGATCGGAACACATAGAAACGCCATGTTCCTGTCGTCGGACTGCTGTCTCGCTCCGGTTTTGTTCAGGAATAGCGGTTCGTCGCCCACGTTGGGTATCACCACCGGCGCACCGGATTTTACCACCCTGCCGACGATGCCCTCGCCTATGCGGTATCTGCCGCGCGAAATTTCCTGCCTGGTCAGCCCGTAGGCGGCGGCGATGCCGAGTTCTCCGGTGGTCATGTCCCGAAGCGTAACGGTTCCGCGGCGCATGTCCAGATATTCGGCAAGCACGCGCATGGCGGCGAAAAGTCGTCTGTCGAGGGGCTTGCCGTCGGCCAGCGCCTTGCTTATCTCAAGGAGCGTAACCAGTTCCATGTGTGATGATTTTGGCATGGCGTGATTCCATTATATTACCCTATTGTCTGAACCGCGGATTATGCGGATTATGCTGATTGCGACGATTAATCCGCGAAATCCATTAACCCGCGTCAATCCGCGGTTCAGACGTTCGCGTTGCTTTATAGCGCCGTGCGCCCGGTTTCGCCGGTTCTGATGCGTATGGTGTTTTCGATGGGCGTCACGAATATCTTGCCGTCGCCAATTTTGCCTGTGCGCGCCGCCGATGCCGAAGCGGTTCCTTTCGGCGCTTCCGCGAATGCCGCTCCGGCAACCAGAACCGCCAGCGAAGCACCCAGTACAATACGTTTCAAAATACCCATGTCATTACTCCGTGCCTGAAAT
>Ga0233425_10001799_pt1 | contig 45426 bp, 32 predicted proteins | sample Watercolumn_Towu_2_FD_181712 | JGI IMG/M metagenome (GOLD analysis project Ga0233425, IMG submission 181712) | Freshwater microbial communities from Lake Towuti, South Sulawesi, Indonesia - Watercolumn_Towuti2014_140_MG | ecosystem: Environmental > Aquatic > Freshwater > Lake | place...
TCACGGTTCGGCTGGTAGTAAAAACTGCCGTCGGTGCAGTGGGCCATCGTAAACCACCAGCGGTTCGCATCCATGAGCTTGCGGAAGCTGTCGGCATCGAGGCTCGCGGCGAGCGCGGCGTAGGCCATGCCCATCGGCGGCGAACCGTGGGTGTCCGGGAAACCCTGCGGGTGCTTCCCGATCACCCGGGCATGAGACAGCGCTCGTTCGCGATAGACGGTGTCATCGTAGGGACTGAGAAAGTTCGCGATGCCTGCGGCACCGGTTCTGCCCATATCGGCCCAGTTCTTCGGACCTCCGCCCGTTTGGTCGCCGTACCAGACATAGCCGTTCTTGCCCGTTCCCCGTTTGAGGAAGTCATACGCGGCATCGTGGTTCTTGCGATCGATCGTGATCCCGCAGCGGTGCATCAGCGAATACGCGAGTGCCCCTTGGCCAGTGAGCATGGCGATCGGACCATACCCTTCAAAACCCGGATTGTGCCCCCAGCCACCGTGCGAATCGCTTGGCCCTTTTGGGAAGGAATCGGGGTGGGATTTCTTCGCCTTTGGGTTGATCTGTGACATGTGCAGGTATTGGCCCTTCGCAATCAGATCGTGGACTTTCTGAAGGTCCGGCAACACCGCTTTGTCGCCGGTGGCGAGCTGGTACTCGCTGAGAACAATCGCAGCACTCATGTAGTACCAGTTGGGCAACCCCAAACCTTTCACCTTGGGCACGCGGCAGTGATACTTCACGTTGCGCTCGACGGCCGACAGGTACTTCGTTTCACCACTGGCCAGCAAGGCCAGCGGCGCGAAGGTGTCATGAACGGGGTCGCCAAAGGAACCATTCTTCTGCTGATGGTCCACGAGGTACTGAAGCAGTTCGGCGAGAATCAGGTCCGACTTTCGGCAATCAATGGGGAAGGTCGGTGCATAGGTTCCATACTTGGTCCCGACGTCGAGGCTGACTTCGAGGATCTGCTCGCCGCGCCGAAGCGTGAGCGAGAGCTTCCCATTTCGGTCGGCGCTCTGGCACTCTTCGAGCACCTGAGCAAGTTCCGAGATCGGCCCGTCAGCCCCGAAAACTTTCTCACCATATCCGTTGCGGTGAGTCTCCACGAACATCCGACCGTCCGCACCGACGATGAGGTCGCCCGCCTTGACCTGGCCATCCGCAGGCGAATCGGGGAAGACGTACTTGATCAGCAAGGCCTTCGGTTCCTCGGCCACCAATTGAGCCCGCAACCCGGTAATGCCGAGGTTGTAGAACCAGCCGGGCACTTTCGCGTCCGGTCCCGATTCTGCCCGCTGATCCCACGGGCTATCCTTGCGGTAATCGACCTGCGCGTGCGCTGGCGAGGCATGGCAGAGAAACAACAGGCTAACCAGTTGAAGCATCCAGGATCGTGCAGTCATCGTTTGATCGTCCTCATGATTTGCAGCTGGTCGCCGAACGAGCCAGCTCATCAGCGACGTAGCCTTGCTTCATGTCGTATCGTTTTTTCCAACGCTTCGCCCGCGAATATGCTCCGGCGTGGTGCCGCAACAGCCGCCCACAATTTGCGCCGGCCGTGTTGATCCAGCCTTGCGTCTCGTCCGCATGGCCAATGTTACCATAGGCATTGAGCGGAAAATCAGGGCGGCAGATCGCACGATAACGCCTCACGATACGCGTCGCTGATACGTCGCAACGGCTTAGCAGTTTGGGACCAGTTTGGGAATTACTTCGCTTTCGACAGTTGTTGCTTTGCGCGTGTTTTGCCGCCGTGGAACCCAGAAATAGAAGAACAACCCCGAGCGAGGGGCATCGCGGGACCGACGGTCTGCGAATTATGCCGCCCGAATAATGCCGCAGAGTCAAACGGGATGACTGGCCGCAAATGATTGACTTGTCGATTCTTCGGCCCTAGATTCATGTTCGTTTCGACGGCGTGTTATGCCGCCGGAGCCGCAATCGCAACTAATTACGACGGCGCTTCCCCTGCGGCAGAATATCATGCGATCTCTCCTTCGTGCGGCAATCTGCGACGCATTCGAAATGATACACGCGTCCGTGGAGAATTGGACCAGGAATGCTCTTGGGGACATCAACCTCACGATACTGGAGTGCATCGCGCAACTGATATCTGCCCTAGTCTTCATCACTCTAGTCGTCGTCCCATTTCCAGTGTTCTACTACCTTGGTTCCGTTGCTGGGTGCGTCTCGGTCGTGGGGGTGTTGGCTGTATTCCACTTTCTGGTACGATCCGGAACACGAACATGCCCTTGCTGCAAGGCAACTTGCTCCAAACGCGTCATTGTTTGTCCGTCGTGCGACCACGAGTTTCGCGATGGGTAGGCTTTGCGTTCGGCGTTCCCTGGACTGGGAGGACAGAACAATGGCGTCCACCCGAGCCGAAATGGAAGGTCAATTGGCGGCGGCCGGGTGACGCCCGCCGTTATCCTGCCATGGCTACACGCACGATCCCCGTCATCGTCGCACTTCTTACACTCGCCGGCTGCGATGGTGGCCGGGGAGCACCGGTGCAGCGGGCAACGTCCAATGTGAAATCAGTGTCGTTCCCCGACGCCCGGTGAACGTTAGCGCTATTTGCCTCAGATGACCGCTGCTCACGAGACAAGTCGATCCAAACCACCGCCCGTTTCGCGGCTTCCGCCGATCTCTGTGCTGGTTCGGACTGGCATCGCGGTCTCGCTGCTACCGGCTCTCGTCTACCTTTGCCTCCAGACCGATCATGCAAGACTCAAAGGGATGCCGATGGAGTCATGGCGGCTCGCGCCTTTGATCGCGGCTGCGACTGCCGGCGCTCTGCTTGGTAAACGATTTCTCAATCCATTCGCTGGAGTATTTCTCGGTGGGATTGGTGGCGTATTCGGGACGCTCGATCAATTCGCGGGACCGTACGTTGGCCTCGCCGTTGGAGCAATCGTGGTTGGCCTTCCGATCTGGGACAGACCTCGATCCAGGTGACGCTTGCGGAGGAACAATGCACCTGGTCGCGATCGAAGACAAACCGAGTTGGCGCGACGCGATGCAATCCAGCTACCGTCCTTCTTGGTACGACCCCTGCAACTTCGCTCCCGTCGCCGGCCGAACGGTTAGGGCAATCCGTAACAACTCCGCTGTAGCTTCTAGCGAAAACACGACATCGTAGGTCACTCACCGGTCTCCTGCCGGATCCTCGACCTAACTTGTTCCCAAGTCAACGTCTCGCCACCGCGACTTGCTCGTTGCTTTGCGCGTTCAATCTCCAGAAGATGGATCGGCCGAGGAGCTGGGTGGGTGGTATTTGAGGTCGATGGGCAACCAGTCAAGTCCGCATTTCGAAGCTGGTCGCTCTTGAAGCTTGGCCCACGTAAAGGGGAACGAGTGCCCGTATTGTATCAGCCGACTGAGCCGAGCCGTGTCGCAATAGACAGTTTCATACAGCGCTACTTTGGGCTTGTTTTTCCTCCTGCACTCGCAATCGCGGTGGCTTACTGGGCAGGCGTTTTTCGTCTGCGTCGTAACTCGCCGGTCGGCCGCGATTTGCAGGCATAGTTAATTGGCGGCGACTGGGTGATCGCCGTCGTTCGCCGCTCACGCAACCTTCTAGTATTGCCAAACGGAGTAGGCGGTTCGTTCGGCTGCACCCATCACCACGATTCCGCCATTCGCGACCTGCCAGCCCGCGCCCTTATCGCCGACGGACAGGCTACTTGCAGCGAATTCCCCGTGGTCATTCCCACGGCCAGCGCGGCGAAAACGGTGTCGCCCGCACCGCGGACGTCGCGGACTTTCGTGGGGACAAGCGTAAGTCAATCGGTTCCGATAACGAATCGATGACGGCTGCAATTCATCCAAATCAGAGACACCATGCGTTCCCGGCTAATCTTCCCTTGCCCCTACAATCGATACTCTCTATAAGCTCGTTGGACCACGAATTTGAGAAAGGACGCGATGCTACGTCGTTGGAATCTGCTGCTCTGGAGTCTACAAGCATGGAATTATCGACTGCGGGTCGAGCCGCGACAGACGCGCTACTTGCTCGGCCACTTGTGCGCCGGTGAAACAGTGATCGAAATCAGCAACGGCAGCGGAGCCAGCACGTATTGGCTGGCACAAGCCGTGGGACAGACCGGCCGCGTCATCGCCTTTGTCGAGGACGCGAAAACCGCTCGGCGGTTGCTTCGCCGCTCCGCGCAGCGTACTCCGTCCGTCACCGTGGAAAACTTGAGGTTATTTCCTGGAACTTCGCCGCACTCAGCCGTCGCGCAACCCGGGGCCATGGGCCGTTCATCAAACGACGGAGGGCCGCAGATTGCCTGCTTTACCGGCGTGCGGGAGACCGGCGTCACGACGCTCGATCAGTACCTGCGCGATCGGCCCGGTTTGAACGTCAACGCGGTTCGATTCGACAACATCGGGTACGAACTGGAGATTCTCCAAGGCGCGAAGCAGATGCTGGTCCAGCAGCGCCCACGGATTCTGTTTGCCAGTCCCCCGTCGTCCGCACTGACCACCGTACAGGACAATGTTCTGCAATTCCTTGCCCGCCACGGCTACCACGGCTATTTTTTTGCTGCCGACGGGCTCGAGGATATCCGCCTGTTCGACGCCGATCGCCACCGGGCCGACCCCAGCCTGCCGGGCTACGTGCGCAACTTCCTCTTCATGCCGGCACCTCGCTCCCGTCAACTTGCCGCCTGAATTACGCCTTCTGCGGAATCCGCATCGCGTAAAAGGACCGCCAGATGAAGACCAACGCAATCACCAGCATGACGACGCCGATCATCGGCGCATAATTCGTCACCGCCTTCGCGGTGGCTTCTTTGCCCATCTCGACGGAAATCTCCACCGCCAGCAATCCGAACAACGTCGAGAACTTGATGATCGGATTCAGCGCTACCGATGTCGTATCCTTGAACGGATCGCCGACCGTGTCGCCAACGACGGTGGCCGAGTGCAGGGTGGTCCCCTTTTCCTTCAAGTCGACCTCGACCAGCTTCTTGGCATTATCCCAGGCGCCGCCGGCGTTGGCCATGTAGATCGCCTGGAACAAACCAAACACGGCGATCGATACGAGGTAAGCGACGAAGAAATTCGGATCGAAAAAGGCGAAAGCGAGCGTCACCGTCATCAGGGCGATAAAGATGTTCCACATCCCGCTCTGTGCGTATTGTGTGCAGATCCGCACGACCGTGATCGAATCGTTGATATCGGCCTCTTTCTTATTCAAATTCATGTTCTTCTTGATGAACTCAACGGCCCGATAGGCGCCGGTGGTCACGGCCTGCATCGAGGCACCGCAGAACCAATAGATCACGGAGCCGCCGCAGATAAATCCCAGCAGAACCGGCGCATCGGTGAGGCTCAAACTGAGCAGATTCTCGTGTTCCAGCAACAGGATAATCGAGAAGATCATCGTGGTGGCGCCCACAACGGCTGTGCCGATCAGCACCGGTTTGGCGGTCGCCTTGAATGTATTCCCCGCTGAATCGTTCGCTTCCAGGTAATGTTTGCCCCGGTGGAAATCGGGAGTGAAACCGAAGTCCCGCTTGATTTCCTCGGAGATTCCAGGGATCTGTTCGGTCTGAGCCAGCTCAAATACCGATTGGGCGTTGTCCGTAACCGGGCCATAACTGTCGACGGCGATATTCACCGGACCCATGCAGAGGAAGCCGAAAGCCACCAGGCCGAAGGCGAAAACGGAGGCATGTACGCCCATCACGTTTTCCAGGCCTTGACCGCTGACGAAATAGGCGCCGCCCATCAGGCCGGCGATCAGCATGCCTTTCCAGAAGGCGCTGAAATTACCCGCGACGATACCGGAGAGGATGGTTAACGACGCGCCGCCTTCGCGGGAGGCGGTCACGATTTCGTGTACGTGTTTGGAATGCGAGCTGGTAAACGCTTTGGTAAATTCCGGGATCAGTACCGCCGCCAGTGTCCCGCAGCTGATGATCGACGCCAATTGCCACCAGAGGCTGCCCAGCGTCGCCGCCTTTCCGTCCTTGACGACACTGATGTCGTGAATCAGCAGCCAACTCATCCCGAAGGAAGTCGTAATGCAGAGAATCGCTGCAATCCAGATTAGTCGCGTCAGAGGATGTTCAAAATTGAATTCCTTCAGTCCCTTGTACTGACGCTCTGAAATCGCCTGATTGATGAAATACGACGCACCCGACATGAAATCCATCAGGAACCGCATCGCGAAGATCCAGACAATCAGCTTGGCCTGGATGTCCGGATCCTTCACCGCCAGCACGATGAACGAAATCAGGGCCACGCCGGTGACACCGTAGGTCTCGAATCCGTCGGCGGTCGGGCCCACCGAGTCACCCGCGTTGTCGCCGGTGCAGTCCGCGATCACACCCGGATTACGAGGGTCGTCTTCCTTGACGTTGAATACGATCTTCATCAAGTCGGAGCCGATATCGGCGATCTTGGTGAAAATACCACCCGCGATTCGCAGGGCGGAGGCGCCCAGCGACTCGCCAATCGCGAAGCCCAGAAAGCAGACGCCGACCACTTCGCGATCGACCGCCAGCAGGATGATCACCATCATCACGAGTTCGAGCGAAATCAAAAACAACCCGATCGACATGCCTGCCCGCAGCGGAATATTGACGACGTCCCAAGGTTCGCCTCGCAGCGAGGCGAACGCGGTACGGGCATTGGCAAACGTGTTGACGCGGATGCCGTACCAGGCGACCCAATACGATCCGCCGATGCCAACGACCGAGAACAACAACACCAGGATCAGCGTGTTGACAGGCTTACCCTGCAGTCCCAGCAGGTAATACGACATCGCAATCGCAATCAATAGAAACAGCATGGCCAGGAATTTGCCCTGCTGGATAAGGTAGGTCTTGCAGGTCTTGAAGATCACGTCCGCCACGGACAGCATCGACGAATGGGCCGGAAGCAGGCGGATCTGTCGACGCAAATAGAGGCTGATCCCGAGCGTCCCGCAAATCACAAACGAGCCGTAAAACAGCAGCGTAAAACCGTCAATCGCTCGTCCGGCGATGTCGAATTTCGCTTCCTTCAGGTTAGGTATCTTCAAGTCGGCTTCGCTCGCCGCAAGCCCGCCGGGCATCACGAATCCGGTCAAAAGGGCGGCAAGTACGATTCGGACAACAAACGGAGATAGCCTCAACGGGAAAATCATGCTGAATGAGCTCCGGTAAATGCAGCAATGCGCCGGTATCTGGTGGGTAAAGTGTTAGAAATCTAACGAAGGAAGCGGAAATTGAATAGGGGCGACCGGTGGCCACTCCGGTGCAAGGATACTCCGGAAGGCGTCTCGCCAAATTGAGCGTCGAAGGTCTGCTTCAATCGTACCGTGGTTCCATGATCCGTGGTCTGCAATTTTGTGCGTCGGTGACCGGCTCACTCTACCGCCTCCTTTTCCCACAATGGCTCAAGTGCCGGCGGATCGTTTTCTGCGTCGCGCGGCCCATAGCCCACCGCCACCCATCAAACTCCAGATCAACAAGCTGCCGGGTTCAGGTGTCGCAAACGATGCTGGACTGCCCGATCCCGAACCATCGAAAAGTCCGTCCCCATTCCCTCCGGTTCCGCTGCCGTTTTCTCCCGCTCCCGATCCTGAAGCCGCTTCGCCATCGAATAGACCGCCGGAAATCCAGGTCCCTGAATCGGATACGGCGCCTCCAATGCCCGTCGCTGAGTTCGGAATACCCCCGCCGGAACCATCGGTGAAGGCGGCTAAACCACTCGGATCGTTGCCCGGCAGTCCGCCCCATCCCGATCCGCCCCATCCACCGCCCAAGCCGGGAAGGGTTGCGCCGAAGGTCAACCCGCCATCCAGTGTCAGCCCGCCGCTACCGGCGAATCCATTGTCTGGGTTCAGACCCAGTTGAGCCGAGCTCGTATGCCGAAAGCCGCTACCAAAGCCGCCACGGAATCCCCCTGTGCCCCCAGCGCCCCCTGCGCCTCCGCCATTCAGGCCGCGCCGCCGTTTGCGCCCGACGCGAAAGTCGATCGGAGCCGTTGTCGCTGACGAGCCAATCTGACCGCCAATCCCCGTGGGGTCGGCACCCGTGCCTCCAGGCCCGACGAGGAGCGGATCCAATTCGGTTTCGATCGTGTCCAGTAGCTCGTCCTCGGCGTCAGCAAGAAGTTCGTCAAGCAAATCGTCGAACAGGAATGGATCGCCTTCCAGACCTTCGTCCGTCAGCGTGGGCGATTCCGCCGAGCGCAATGTCCAACATTCGGATTCCATGCTTGGGCAGTAACTTCTCAACCTCAACCCTAAAATCCCGGCCACAACCGGGGAGCAGGAGGCAGCGCAGCCAATGAATCCAAACGTTAACGTCAAGAACCTGAAAACTGGGAGGGAGGATCTCATTCTTGCAACGCAATATCCGAGGGACTGTAGAAGAGCCATGTCGCGGGTCGCAGATCCTAGTCTAATCGGTTTGGGCAAGTAAGACAAGGAATTTGCGCGTGACAAATCGAGATCAGGCCGCGACTTGGTCCCTTGGGACTGGCATAATCCGCAACGGCGTTAGAAACCTACTCCGAGGCCCGCCAGGGGCGTACGGCGTATCGAGGGTGGAGCGAGGTACTGCGAGGCCCGCCAGATTGGGTGGCACTCTCGCCGCCGCGTCAAAAACGTGGCGCAAAAAACCAGAACGACGCGATCGCCGGTGCAGCAGGGTGCTGCTCCGCGGTCAATCGAGTGCTACCGTGATTTCCGCCGCGTAGATTCCGCGGGGGTCGCCACGTTCGGCCAACGTCTCCGCGAGGCAACGGATGGTTCGCGTCACTTGATCTTTGAATCGTGGTTTGCCTGCGTTTGTCACCTCGACGGGCCGATCGAGATCAACGATCGCATCGTTCAATCGCACACGCACTTCGCGCACTTGCTCCGCTTCGATCTCAATTGTCTGGCCCTGCCGCGCAGCAATCAACTTTGATCCGGGCTTGCGTTGTTCGTCGGAAACCGCCAGCCAATAGAACCGCGACTCCGTCACGTCGTCCTGGAACCAGACGATCCGTTCGGGGGTTGCTTGCCGCCGGAACTTGGCCATCCATGGTATCGCGGCGGCGTCCTCGCGGTCCATCCAATGTCCTTTGTCCTGGTGGATCCGTACCCAATGCTCGTATCCCTGGGGATCCGACGCGCGCAGCGTGTCGAGTTTCTCGCCCCATTCCACGGCGACTTTGTTGCGATTGTAGGCGGCGTCTTTGCCGCCGACCTGGATGGCAAATGGCAGATTCCGCAGTCCCAGCGGCGAGGCTTCATTGGGATGGCCGGCCATCATTGCTGCAGCGGCCCATCGGTCGGCCATCCGCGGGGCGACCTGATAAACGCCGTCTCCGCCGGCCGAATAGCCGGTCAGGTAGACGCGGTCGGGATTGACGTTTTCAAACACGATCAGATTCTGGATCAGCCGATCAAAGAAAGCATCGATGTGCGATTGATGCCAGAGGTCCCAGGTATTGGTCGGCGCTCGCGGCGCGACATAAACGCCTTCCTCGGGTCGGTAGAGTTTCTTCTGGTTCTCCCATTGGCGGTCATTAACTTCCTTGGGTGCACCGCCCCCGCCGTGCAGCGAGATGAACAACGAGCGACCGTCGGGCGGAGCCTCGCCGAAAATCTGGTAGTGGAACGGCATTTCCAACTCGCCGATCTTCAAGCGACGACTTTGCATTTCGTCGCCGCGGGTCTTGCGTACCATTGTGGCATGGTCTTCCCAGAGCATCTTTGCCGCCTCGTCGGCCTCGGCGCGCGTCAGCGACCGACCGGCGAACGGCTGCTTTGCCAGCTCCACCCGAGACTCAAACTCTTGAGCCAGATAGCGGCGCAGTTCGCTGAGCGGCGATGGAGCATCGACGGGTCCGTTTGCGTCGGCGGGCGTGCGCGAATCGCCCTTCACACCCAGCGCTAACGTAATCGTGCCGCGGTCGGGCCCGACCTGAAACTGCAGTTCGGCTCGACGGCCCTCGAATTCCGCCACGGCGCGGTACGTTTCGCCGTCACGCAGTGCCACGGCGCGATGATCGTTGGCGTCGAAGCGTTCATCGTTGGTCTCGCCGGACCATGCGACTTCGTTCTGGCTGTCGCGCAGCTCCAGTGTCGCCGCGCATCGTCGATTCGTCGGGACAAGAACGGCCTGGAACATCACGCGGCGCGTTCCCTCCGGGAGCGGTTCCGCGCGTCCCACATAGCGATCGGTGACATTGACCGCGTGGACGTAGCGAATTTGTCGATCCCAGACCAGCGGGAAATGGATCGGCGTCTTTTGAAAACTGCTGGCGTAGATCGCGTGCGGCGGCTGATCTCGCTTGGCGCCGGACGCTCGAGCGATGAACCAGGCTTCATCCAGTTTGTCGCCGCTTGGCTCGGCCGCACCGGTGAAATGCCAACCCTGGTCCCAGACTTCGACCCAGGAGTGATTGCCACTCTTGTCGATCCATAAGGGTGTACCGACGAATCGGGCAGGTACGCCTACGGCGCGACAGGCATCAATCAGCAGCACCGTCAGGCCGGAACAGGACGCCAGGCCGGCCTGGATCGATTCCACCGGGCTCTGATCGGCTTTGGGGCGGGCGGTGGAGTACTTCACATTCAGTATTCCGAAGATTTTTTGATTCAGGATCGCCGCCGCCGCGGCGGGCGTCGTGGCATCCTTGACCAGTGGCTTGAAGCGTTCGACGAAATCCCTGCGCCATGCGTCGCGACGTTCGTTGATACTGGCATACGGCAGCACATCGTTGAGAAAAATCTCGTGGGGAACCTGATCCCGCCAGGGCGCTGCGCGGAATTCGCGATAGGCCAGCTCACAGTTTTCGAGCAGGTAGGCGGCTGTCAACGACTGCAGATCGCGCGGCGGCATATTCGCGACCAGGAATCGCATCCCCTCGCGTTGATCGGCCGGCGAACTGGCGAGCGCCGATTCAATCTGCGGCCGATTATCGCCGGCGGATGCCAGAGCCTCGGCGATCCGAGCGTCCAGTTCATCCGCGGCCGGCGCGGTGTCGTCCGCCAGCGTGGCGCCGGCTTGAATGGCGCCGAGCAGCATCAGGGCCAGCCCCAGCCAGTCCCCTGCCCGCCGCTGCGCATTGCGAAAGAATCGCCACTCTACGCTTTGGCTCTTGCGCGTCGATCGCATCATCCGCCGTCCTCTCCAAGTCGATGCATTGGTCGTTACCGCTGCCGCCGTCGAGAACCCATCGTAACGGATCGCCCGATGCGGCACAAATTCCCCTGCTACGACGTGCGGGATCGGCGATGGGCCGATAGAATAGCCGTCGTTGACGATCCATTACCTGGAGGTGCTGCATGGGTACGAATTCGACGCGTCGATCGTTCCTGCAAATAGCGGTGGGGACCGCGGCAGCGGCGGACTGGCTGCTGGGAACAGAACTGCCCCGCGTCAGCGCGGCCGAGGCGAACCCGCCTGGCGGCAACGCGGCGAGTCTGACGCCGAATTCGGCCAAGGACGTGGCGCCGCTGGTGCGACTGATCGAAGAGACACCTCGGGAGAAGCTGGTCGAGGAGGTAGTTCAACGCATTCGGCGCGGCACCAGCTATCGCGAGATCGTGGCGGCGTTGATGCTGGCGGGCGTCCGCAATATTCAACCTCGCCCCAATGTCGGCTTCAAGTTCCATGCAGTGCTGGTGGTGAATTCGGCGCACCTTGCGAGTCTCTCGTCTCCCGACGAGCACCGCTGGTTGCCGATACTCTGGGCGATCGATTACTTCAAAGACGCCCAGGCGCAGAATGTCCGCGAGGGCAATTGGAGTTTGCCGGCGGTCGATGAATCGCGCGTGCCGGCCGCGCACAAGGCGCGCGAGATGTTCGTGGAGGCAATGGACGGCTGGGACGAGGCCAAAGCCGATGTGGCGGCGGCGGCGCTGGCCCGTTCCGCCTCCTCCGGCGAGCTGTTCGAGCTATTTTGTCGCTATGGCGCCCGCGACTATCGCTCGATCGGTCACAAGGCGATCTTCGTGGCCAACGCCTGGCGAACCCTGCAATGCGTCGGCTGGCAGTACGCGGAACCGGTACTGCGATCCTTGACCTATGCGCTGCTGAATCATAACGGGGAGGCCAATCCGGCGGATAACGATTTCGCCGCCGACCGTCCATTCCGCGAGAATCTGCAGCGACTCGCTCGGTTCCGCGGCGACTGGGCCTCCGGCAAAGTCGATTCCGGCGCCACCTCCGACCTGCTCGATGCATTGCACGGTTGCTCGGCGTCCGAAGCCAGTCAATTCGTCGAGGACTTTATCGATCGCGGGGTCGCCGTACAGTCGATCTGGGACGCCCTGTTGTTGCAGGGCGCCGAGTTACTGCGGCGTCAACCCGGGATCATCGGTATTCACACGCTTACGACGGCCAACGCATTGCGTTACGCATACGGCGCCGCCAACAGCGACGCGACACGCCAGTTGCTGCTGCTGCAAGCCGCGGCCTTTCTGGCAATGTTCCGCGACTCCATGCGCGGCCGCGGCGCCGTTGCCGATTCCCGACTCCGCGACCTGAATGCCGGCGGCTCACTGCCCGACGCCGAACCCGACGCGCTGGAACTGATCTTCTCCAATATCGAAGCCGATCGGGAACGGGCGGCGCAGATGACGCTGGCGTACGCCGAGCGCCAGCCTGATCCCGCCGCCTTCATGCGACTCGCCAGAGTCCTGGTCTTTCTCAAGGGACGTGATTCGCACGACTACAAATTCAGCTCCGCGGTACTCGAGGATTTCCACCATCTCTCGCCAGACTGGCGGCCACGGTTTCTGGCCGCGAGTGTCTACAACCTGCGCGGGTCCGCCGGCAGCGACAATCCGCTTGTCCAACGCGTCCGTCAGGCTTTTCAAGCGTGACGCAGAGCGAGCAGCGGAGCGGATGCGCTACGAACGGAAGAAACCGCTCGACGCGGGTGCGGCGTACTTCACGCGCAGCGCGGGATTTTCGATCGGCATTTGCCGCGCGTGGCCGCGCAGAGCGAGGTCGAGTATGGTGCTGGTCAGCAACGTGCGTTCGACCGGATAATTCGGCTTGCCCGTCTGAAAAAACTGTTCGATATGAAAACAGAGCGGGTCGAAGAAACGCGCGCCAGGCGGCGGCGGGAGGTAAAAGTGGGCCGCGACCGGCTCCGTGCCGCCGTCTACGCTGCCCGCAAAACCAAATTCCGAAACCTGTTCAATCAGGTTAATTGCGGCGCCGCGCGTGCCGTCCAGGTAGTCGACCAGGATCACCTGCGGTTTGCGAACGTTGTCGCGCACGGGGCCGATGTTGCGGCTCGGACATTGCTTCACCGCTCGTTCCAGCAGCGACCAGGAAAACCGGCCGGCGTCGGCGGCGGCCCAGACGGCGTCCCCCGAAAGGCACTCGACCTGGCGCACGCCGGTCTCGCCGCCACGCCGTCTTTCAAGCATGCACTGCAGTACTTCCAGGGCGTGGAAGAAATAGATGTCGGAAGTGCCACGATCGAAACCAAACACCACCAGGCCCTCGGTGAAAGGCGTGTTCAGTGGCGGCTCCAATGCCGGCTCGCGCCAGGTTACCGGTAGCGACGAACCGGCCATCAGTCCAAAACCGAGTTCGCGGGACCAATCGACCATCCGCGCTGCCTGCTGATAGTCGTACGAAAGGTGCTTGTCGACAAAGACCGGAACGCTGCGCCCCGATGTCCTGAAAATCTCGACGATCTGCTCGAAAAACTCAAATCGCGGATAGAGCACCTGTCCGAAATCGTTCACCGGATAGTCGCCATGCTCGATAATCAGCAAGACGGCGTCCACATCCAGCTTGCCGGCGCCCCCCAACGCCTGCGCCGCCGACGGGCAAAGCTCGATACCGTACTTTTCGCAATGCAATGGAGCGAGGTCTTCCTTGGGCGATTGGTGATTGTAGAGTCGAGCGACGCGAAACGACGGTTGGTGATGGAATCCGTCGCGTTCGTAGCCATGAATGAATCGCCCGCAAATGTGATAGGCGTGGGACCGCAGGCGGTAGATCGAGTTGATGGCGGCAATTCGCCTGGGGGGTGCCGGGGGTGCCGCCGGCATCGCGGCGGGCTCGAGTTTCGTCGTCGCCGCCACGTTTCGGATCGCGGCACCCATGGCCGTTTCCGCCGCTGCTCCCGCTTTCAATCCCGCAGCCGCCCCCGCGACGCGTGCCGCGCCGCGCAACAGTTCTCGCCGGGAAAAATGCCGATCGTTTTCGCACCGCATGTTGACTCTCCCGCAATTCGCCCATCATCATAAGGGGCCATGCAGTTCCCGCCAACGAGCACTCGCCGGAGTCCCATCATGTCAATTCGATTCGATTCACGCCCGCTGACGCTCCTCGCCGCGTTCACCATGTTCCTTTGCTGCGCGCCGCCGCTGCCGGCCCAGCCGCCCAAAACGTTACGCGCCGGCATCATCGGGCTCGATACGTCGCACGCCACGGCATTCACCGATATTCTCAACAGCGACAATCCGTCGCCGGAACTCGCCGGTTGCCGGATCGTCGCCGCCTACCCCAAGGGCAGTCCAGATATTGAATCCAGCGTGAAACGCGTGCCGGAATACACGGAAGCGGTTCGGAAAAAAGGCGTGGAGATCGTCGATTCGATCGACGAACTCCTGAAACGCGTGGATGTCGTGTTTCTGGAAACCAACGACGGTCGGCCGCACCTGGAACAGGTGCGGCCCGTATTGAAGGCGGGCAAGCCGGTGTTCATCGACAAACCGATCGCCGGGTCGCTGGAGGATGCCGTGGCGATCTTCGAGGAGGCACGTCGGGCGCGGGTTCCCGTATTTTCCGCCTCGTCGCTGCGTTTCGGCAAGAACTCCCTGGCCGTTCGCGGCGGATCGATCGGCAAAGTGCAGAACTGTGAAACCACCAGCCCCGCCAATCTGGAAAAATCGCACCCCGATCTGTTCTGGTACGGCATCCACGGGGTGGAGTCGTTGTTTACGGTGATGGGTACGGGTTGCGAGACCGTCGAGCGTACGCTTTCCGCCGACGGGAAAATCGTCGTTCAGGGCAGATGGTCCGGCGGCCGCACAGGCCTGTTTCGCGAGGGATCGGGATATAGCGGCACGGCCAAGGGTGAAAATGGCGAAGCCAGCGTCGGTTCTTACGACGGCTACAAGCCGCTCGTCGAAGCGATCGTGGCATTTTTCCGCTCGGGCAAACCACCGGTCAGCGAAGAGGAAACCCTGGAAATCTACACCTTCATGGAAGCAGCCGATGCCAGCAAGCGTGCGAACGGGGCGCCGGTCTCGATGAAAGAAGTTCTGGAAAAAGCACGCTCCGCCGTGCGGGCGCGTCAATGAACGCGTGCGACGCATTCTTGCATCGCCAACGCTCCGCAGTAACAATGGCGGATTCTTGGTCCTGTACATTTTTCAATCGCCGAGTTCTTAATTGGAGTTGCCAACCAATGTGCCGCCTGCTCGCCAGACTGTCCACTGTTGTCCTCACTCTCGCCATCCCCAGCGCCGTGTTCGCCCAGGGGCCTGTGCTGATGAAGCACAAGTTCACGCAAGGCGCGGCTCAGAACTACAAGTCGAGCGACGGCATGAAGCAATCGCAATCGATCATGGGCATGAAGCAGGAAACGTCGATGACACAGGAGTCGTACTTTTCGCGGACCGCCGAATCGGTCGACGCGAGCGGAAAAGCCAAACTGAAGGTCAAGTTTTCGCGGATCAAGATGGACGGCCAGTTCGGGCCGGGGATTGCCTACAAATTTGATTCGGACGCCAAAGACAACGACAAAACCGGATTGATCGGAGCGATGGTGGGTCCGGCCATGGAGAAACTAAGCAAGGCCGAATACTCGATCACGGTCGATGGACAAGGAAAAGTCGGCGAGGTCCGAGGTTTTATCGAGCAGCTGGCGGAGCTCTTGAAAGCGAATCCCGCATCAGCCCAATTCCTGGGCGCCGACTCGAACGAATCGGCCAAGGTCAAAGAGCAACAGTCGATGTTCGTGCTCAGCGATAAACCGGTCAAGGTCGGCGACACCTGGGAAGTTCCGCTCAATGCCGACCTCGGGAAGCTGGGAAAGGTCAGCGGCAAGACCGTCTGCAAGTACGAAGGTCCGGATCAGGTCGGTAACCGCAAAACAGCCAAGATCAGCTTTACGACCAACATGGCGATGGATCTGGAAATGGACCAGGGACCCGCCAAGGTCAAGGGCCGCATGGAATCGACCAAGAGTTCCGGTATCGCCCAGTTCGACGTGGAAAAGGGTGTGCTGGTTTCGCTGGACAAGTCGGTCAGCCTGAGTGGAAAACTGAATATCAGCTTTGGCGGCATGATGTTGCCGGTCGACGCCCAGCAGGAACAGACATCCAAGCTGGAATTGGTCGAAAAATAGTCCGCCTCCACCCGAATCGCGGCGGATTCCGCATAGTATGCGGCGTCCGTCCCGCGGAATCGAAATTCTCTGCGCGGGAGATGCTCTTTGTGACACCCCAGCAAGTGTTCGCACTCTGTCGCGAAAAGGACGTCAAAGCGGTTGACTTGCGATTCGTCGATCTGCCTGGCACGTGGCAGCATTTTACGATTCCGGTGGGAGCCCTGGACGAAGACGTTTTTGACAACGGGTTGGGATTTGATGGTTCGAGCATACGAGGCTGGCAGTCGATCAATGAATCGGACATGCTGGCGATCCCGCTTGCCGATACCGCCTTTGTCGATCCGTTTGCCAGGCTCCCGACCCTGGTGATGCTCTGCGCGATCAAAGACCCGATCTCGCAAGAGGATTACTCCCGCGACCCGCGAAATATCGCCACGAAAGCCGTCAGCTACCTCAAGAGCACCGGCGTGGCCGATACGATTCAGATCGGACCCGAACTCGAGTTCTTTGTATTCGACGACGTGCGATTCGATTCGCAACGCCACGAAAGCTACTATCATCTGCAGAGCGACGAAGCGGAATGGAATCGCGGTCGCGCCGAACAGCCGAACCTCGGTCACAAGATCCGGGCGAAAGAAGGCTATTTTCCCGTTCCGCCCGCCGATTCGTTGCTCGACCTCCGCAACGACATGATGCAGACCCTGGTGGAATGCGGTATCGCGGTGGAGGCCCAGCACCATGAAGTCGCCACCGCCGGACAGTGCGAAATCGATATGCGGTACCAGCCGTTGGTTCGCATGGCCGACCAGGTCATGATCTGCAAGTATATTGTCAAGAATATTGCGCGCCGGGCAAACAAGTCGGCCACGTTTATGCCCAAACCGCTGTTCGGCGACAATGGTTCGGGACTGCATATTCACTTCTCGTTCTGGAAGGACAACAAACCGTTGTTCTGGGGCAACGAGTACGCCGGATTGAGCGAAATGGCGATCTACGCCATCGGAGGAATACTCCGCCACGCTCCCGCACTGCTCGCATTTACCAACCCGACGACGAACAGCTACAAGCGGCTTGTTCCGGGGTACGAAGCACCCGTCAACCTTGCGTATTCTCAGCGCAATCGTTCGGCGTGCTGCCGCATTCCGATGATCGATCAAAGCCCGAAGGCCAAACGCATTGAATTCCGTTGCCCCGATCCAAGCTGCAACCCCTATCTGGCGTTCAGCGCGATCCTTCTGGCCGCCATCGACGGAATCCAGAACAAGATCCACCCCGGCCCGCCGCTCGAAAAGGACCTCTACAAATTATCCCCGGAGGAACGCACCAAGATTCCCCAGACTCCGGGCTCGTTGGAAGAAGTACTGCTCGCCCTGGAGAAAGACCACGACTTCCTGCTGCGCGGCAATGTGTTCCCTCGTGAATTGCTGGAGAGCTGGGTGGAGCAGAAACGATGTCGTGAGGCGGACGCGGTGCGGCTCCGGCCCCATCCGTACGAATTTTGCCTGTATTACGATGTGTAAGGGGATCGAGAACGGGGCACCGACTGTGGATTCTATGCAGCATGCGTTGCGTTTCCGGTTGAAAACGGGCCGTGAGCACGCCGAGTTCTTCTGGTCGGCGTGCTGAAACAGGGCGAATTTCGCGGAAGTTTGGCGACGGTGCCCGGCTTGGCACCCGGTTTGCCCTTGACCGCCACTCTTCATGCGTTGCGAAGACTTGATCGAAATATCGGCACTGGTCGCCATCCATCGGGAACGACTTCTTCCTGCGTCAAACCCGGTGGAGCGTGAGCCGCTCGATGCATACTGGCTTGCCGCCAAATGCCGCATCGAATCTTGGATAAATCAGATCGGCAATTCCCGTCCCAGGTCCGACCGGGATGCGCTGACGACTCGCCGGGGCGATGCGGCTTGGCGCATGGGGGCCTTGAGTGAAGTGCTTGCGGGAGACATCCTGGTTCGGGTCTGGGGAGTGCTGCTTTGCGACGGCGATCGTCGTGAAGGAGCGGGGCCGGCCGCCTCGGTGGCTCGCAGCGTCTTCCACGCTCATCTGGAAGCGCGGCAGCGTACGTTGCGGACGATTGCCGATGGCAGTGGACTGAAGCATTCGGAGTTGCAGCAGCTCGACCGACTGCGACGCAAGTCGGAACGCTGGAGCGATATTCTGTTGGCCTACTCGCGCGCGGACGAGTTCCTGACGGAGTTCGCCGTCGAGCCGGCGCGTGCGGCCCGTTATGCACGTGACATTCAGGCCAGTTTTGACAGCGACGAGCGGCGGTGGAGTCGGGTGCGGAACGGATTGCGTCTGACGTTCGATGGTGAGCTCAGCCAGCGACCGCTGCGTCCTGATCTGAATCGACGAATCGCCGCCAGTCTGATGGAAAGCTGGCCTGTGCTGGAGGCCCGCGACTTTCAGCTTCAACCGGCGCTGCTGTTGCAATGGAGCGAATCGCTCGCCAATCGCTCTCAGACACTTATTGACCAACTCTTGACGCGCGAAGTCTGAACCGGCGGGCGCCCGCTATCGCGAGGCGTCAACCCGTGTAAATTGCCTCGATCGGCAGGCCTTGGGAGACAGGCAGCGGCCGTCCCAGCGGATCGACGTAATGCGTTCGGGGATCGATGCCGAGCGCGTGCAGGATGGTTGCCGAGACGTCCCAGGGGCCGTAGCGCTGCGTGATCGGCTCGCCGCCCAATCGATCCGACGCCCCGACGACCGCGCCCCGGGCGACTCCGGCGCCCGCCAACAGGATGGAATAGACGTTGGGCCAGTGCTTGCGCCCGGGACTTGTACCGGCGAAATTGCGCTCCAGCGCAACGCGGGGCGCCCGCCCGAATTCTCCCATGCAGATCACCAGCGTCTGATCGAGCAGTCCGCGCTGCTCGAGGTCGAGAAGAAACGTGGCCAGCCCCTGGTCAAAACGGGGCAGCAGCCGTTCCCGGAGCGCGTCGAAAATGTCATTGTGCGTGTCCCAGCCGTAGGCGTCGGTACGGTGCGGTTCGTGGTCCTGGCCGCGATTGGACTGGTTCCAGAAAACCTGGATGAAAGGCAATCCGGCTTCGACCAGTCGTCGCGCGAGCAGCAGGGCCTGCCCGGATCGATGCAGTCCGTACTGATCACGCAACGTTCGCGGTTCGAGCGAAAGTTGAAATGCTTCGCGAGCGCGCGTTGAGACGAGTATGTCGTGCGCCTCGAGGTAGCGTTGTCTCAGTTCGGCCGCGCGGGGATCGTTGCCGAGTGGGGACAGCGTGTCGAGATCCTGTTTCAGCGACAGCCGATCGCCGAAGCGCGGTTTCGGCAGTTGCTCGCGATCCGCAAGTCCCGTCACCAGTCCGCCCGCTGCGGTCGGTTCGGCGGATTGCTCGACGCTGTCGCGGTCGTCACGCACGTCGTCGAAACTGAGCGGTTCGTTGGCGGGGCCGAGGATCCCGCTGAACTGGCCGGGCGCCGGTTCGCGTGGCACGAGCGCCGGGGAGTTCAAATGGACCGCTTCGGCCACCAGATCGTTGCGGCGCGCCACGCGACGGATCACGGCACCCAACGTCGGAAGATCATTGGGACTGGGGGATGGGTTGCCGGATCGCCGCTGGTGGTAGAAGCCGGTCAGGGCCAGATAGGCAGCCGATCCGTGGTCGAGATCCTCGTGCGACATGCTGCGCAGGACCGTGAATCGGTCCGCGATGGCCGCCAGCCGCGGCAAATGCTCGCCAAATGCCATGCCCGGTACGCGGGTGGCAATCGTGGAAAACTCTCCCCGCACCTCGACCGGGGCGAGTGGCTTCGGATCCCACATGTCGAGCTGACTTTGACCTCCATTGGCAAAGATCACAACGACCGACTTGGCGCGATTCCAGCCGCGAGTGCCGGGAGCAGCGGGGTTCAGGTCTTCCGCCACAAGCCGCCGACTACACGACCCGATTGCGACCGAGACCCCCAGCGTCAGCCATTGCCTGCGCGTGCTGCAGGTGGCGAGCCCGGACAATGGTAGGCGGGTTTTGACCATCGCGCGGCGGCCTCATCTCAGGACGACGGAGCCCCGACTGTCATGATCGAGCAAGGCAGATTGCGCAGGACGCGTCGCGTGGTCCCGCCCAGCATGAATCGGTAGAGTGCATTGTGGCTCGAATGGCCCATGACCAGCAAATCGACATGTTCCCGCCTGGCCGTTTCGACGATCCGCGTCGGCGCGTGATGCTGGACCTGTTTCAGCAATTCCTGTCCGAGCTGGAGCCGATAGGCCGCCGAATTTGCGGCCGCCCCGCCGGACTCAATAACGTGGAGCACGCGGATCGTGCCGTGAACTGACTGGGCCAGATAGGCGGCGGTTTTGAGCGCATCCTCGCTGGCCAGGCGGAAATCGGTTCCCAACACAATGGTTTTCGACGAACTCATCGATAGAACTAGCCCTCGTTCATTGTTGATTATGCACCATCCTACGCCGACGTCGGGCGTGGCGAAACTGGCTCGCGGATATTCACCGAATCCCGGTGCGGGGATTGATTGCAGTCGCGGGCTTTTTCGATAGAATGCTGGCGATCCGCGGCAGGATTGTGAAATCGAAATACCGATCGCCGCAAAGGGAAATCCACGATCACCAAACACGGGATCACCAAACACGGGATCACCAAACACGGGATCACCAAACACGGGGAAGCCATGCACGCATTTGATTATCAAGCGCCGAAAACGTTGCGCGAGGCGATCGAACTGCTTTCGAAATCACAGCAGACGGCGCGGCCGCTGGCGGGTGGGACCGACCTGATCGATCAGATGCGCGTTGGAAGATTGACGCCGGAGGTTGTAATCGACGTCAAGAAAATCGCTGAGCTGAATGCGCTGCGCGTCGACAGCGAAGGACTGCATCTGGGTGCGGCGGTTCCCTGCTACCGCATCTGTACGGAGCGGGCGATCATCGACGAGTATACGGCGCTGGTGGACAGCTGCCGGATCATTGGCGGCGTGCAGATTCAGAGTCGCGCCACGATCGGTGGCAATCTCTGCAACTCGGGGCCCGCCGGCGACTCGATTCCAAGTCTGATCGCACTTCAAGCCACCTGCCTGATCGCGGGCCCTCATGGTTCGCGCGAGGTGCCGGTGGAATCGTTCTGCATCGGCCCTGGTAAGAACGTATTGAAGGCGGGTGAATTACTGGTCGAATTGCGCATGCCCCGCCGTCCGCCGCACAGCGGATCCCACTATCGGCGGTTGATTCCGCGGAACGAAATGGACATTGCGGTGGTCGGCGTGGGAGCCTCGGTGCAGCTGGACGCTGCCGGGACCACGATCGTTTCGGCCCGATTGGGATTGGGCGCGGTGGCACCGACACCGCTGTATGCCGAATCCGCCAGCCGATCGCTTGCCGGGCAGCCCGTAAGTGACGCAACGATCGCCAAGGCCGCGCAGGCGGCGCGGGAGATCGTTAAACCAATTACCGATATGCGGGGCACCGCGGAGTATCGCGTGCACGTGACCGGTGTGCTCGTTGAACGGGCCCTGCGGGCAGCAATCGCACGTGCGCGGGGCGAAGCCTGCGATTATCGTCCCGGCCATTGAGTACTCAACCAAACTTGCGCAATTTCACCAGGGAGAAACCTGCATGTCGCGAAAACGCGTTGTCTCGGCGACGATCAATGGGGATCTTGTCGAATTCCTCTGTGAGCCCCGCCAGACTTTGCTGGAGGTGCTGCGCAACGTGCTGGAGCTTACCGGCGCGAAAGAAGGCTGTTCCAACGGCAACTGCGGGGCATGCACCGTGCTCATGAATGGTCGGCCGGTCGTCAGTTGCCTGGTGCTGGCAATGGAGGCCGACGGCGCTGAAATTCGTACGATCGAGGGCGTCGCGTGCGGTTCCCATCTGGACGAGGTTCAACAGGCATTTCTGGAAGGGGCCGCTCTGCAATGCGGCATCTGCACGCCCGGTTTCATCATGCAGACCGAGGCACTACTGGCGGAGAATCCCCGACCCAGCGAAGAGCAGATTCGCTTTTATCTCGCCGGCAATCTCTGTCGCTGTACGGGCTACGACAAGATCGTTCGCGCGGTACAGGCTGCCGCGGCGAAGCGCGAACAAAAAGGTCAGCTTCCCCAGGCGGCTCGGTAGCGGCCGATCCCTGGTTCCACGCCCTTTTGCGGCGTCAATTGCGGCTTATTACGATCGATTGCACTTCCTCGAGGAAACGCAAAGATGTCCACCAGCCAATCCCGCAAATACAAGGTTATCGGCACTCGCCCCGTCCGCCACGACGGCGTCGACAAGGTCACGGGACGCGCGAAATACGGAGCCGATGTGCGCCTGACCGGCATGCTCTACGCGGCGATGTTGCGGAGCCCGCACGCCCATGCCCGAATCAAGCGGATCGATACTGCCAAAGCCGCCGCGGTTCCCGGCGTCCGGGCCGTAGTGACTTCCGCCGACCTTCCGGAACAAGGCGATCGAATCGTTGAATTGGGCGAAGGGGCGGCAAACATGCGGCACCTCAGTTCCAATATCCTGGCCCGCGATAAGGTCCTCTACCGGGGACATGCGGTGGCGGCCGTCGCCGCCGACAATATCCATATCGCCGAGGAAGCCGTCAAACTGATCCAGGTCGAATACGAGTTGCTACCGCCTGAAATGGACGTCGTCCAAGCGATGCGGTCCGGCGCATCGATTCTGCACAATGATCTGCGCACCCAATTTGCAAGCGGAGCCGCTGGCGATTCCGGCCCGACCAATGTTGCAAAACAGTACCTGTTCGAAAAAGGGGACGTCGCCCAGGGCTTTTCCCGCGCCGAGGTCGTGGTCGAACGCGAGTTCGATACGGTGACCGTCCACCAAGGTTACATCGAACCACACAACGCCACGGTCCTCTGGAACTCCGACGGCAAAATCACCGTCTGGATGAGCACCCAAGGAGCGTTTTCCGCGCGGCAGCAGACCGCCGAAGTGCTGCGTGTACCGGTTTCCAATGTTAAGGTCATTCCGATGGAGATCGGTGGCGGGTTCGGCGGAAAAATTCCGATCTACCTGCCGCCGGTTGCTGCGGTGCTCTCGCGGAAATCCGGCCGCCCCGTAAAACTCGTAATGCAACGAGCCGATGTCTTCGAGGCGACCGGACCGACGCCAGGTTCCCATATCCGTCTGAAAATGGGTGTGAGCAAGGACGGCATGATCCAGGCCGCCGAAGCCTGGATGGCATTTGAAGCCGGCGCCTACCCAGGCTCGCCCGTCGGGATGGCCTGCATGTGCGTCTTTGCCTGCTACAATATTCCGCATGGGCGCATCGAAGGCTACGACGTCTGCGTCAATCGCCCGCGCACCTTCGCCTACCGCGCGCCCGGTTCCACCCACGTGGCGTTTGCGATCGAGTCGGTGATCGACGAGATCTGCCAGCGGATCGGCATCGATCCGGCCGAATTCCGCTTGAAAAACGCCGCTCGCGAAGGCACGCGACGGGTCGACGGGCCCACCTTCCCACCGGTCGGAATGGTGGAAACCGTCGAAGCGATCCAGCGCAGCGAACATTACCGTTCGCCGCTGACGGGTAAAAACCGCGGTCGTGGGATCGCCTCCGGTTTCTGGTTCAACGTCGGACTCAAGTCGTCGGTCACCGCCACGGTCAACAGCGACGGCACCGTCTCGCTGGTGGAAGGATCAACCGATATCGGCGGCACGCGAACCAGCATCGCCATGCAGCTTGCCGAAACCTTGGGAATTGCCGCCGAGGATGTGAACCCAACCGTCGCCGATACCGACAGCGTCGGTTACACCGACATCACCGGAGGCAGCCGCGTGACCTTCGCCACCGGCATCGCCGCGGTGGAAGCGGCCAAGGAAATCCAGCGGCAACTCGTGGAACGCGCTGCGCTGCTCTGGGATTGCGATCCTAAAACGGCCAGCTATGCCGACGGCGGCGTCAACGGTCCGGGCGGCAAACGTATCGGATTCAAAGAACTCGCGGAAAAACTGCATTTGACCGGCGGAGCGGTGATCGGGAACGGCACGTCCAGCGCCGCGCAGCAAGGAGGTGCGTTCGGGACGCACTGCGTCGATCTGGAAGTCGACCCGGATACCGGCAAAGTACAGATACTGCGCTACACCATCGCTCAGGATGCCGGAACGGCAATCCATCCAAGCTACGTCGAGGGCCAAATGCAGGGCGGCGTTGTTCAAGGCATCGGCTGGGCGCTAAATGAGGAATATTATTACGACGAGCAGGGATCGATGCGTAACGCGACGTTTCTCGACTATCGCATGCCGACGACCTACGACGTTCCGATGATCGACACCATCATTGTCGAGGTACCGGATCCGGCGCACCCCTATGGAGTCCGCGGGGTCGGTGAAGTACCGATTTGTCCGCCTCCGGCAGCGATCGCGAACGCAATTCACGCGGCAGTCGGTGTGCGGATGCGACAATTGCCGATGTCGCCTCCACGTGTACTGGCCGAGATCCTCAAATCCAAAGCGAAATGACCGCTTGGCAGAAATGACCGCCTGGAAGTAATGACCGTGTGGAGAAGGGACAGGTGAACCGGGCATGGCTCGAGTATTCATCCCGACCAATCTGCGGTCGTTGACGCAGGGGTTGGAGCAACTGGAAGTCAGCGGTTCCAGCGTGCGCGCGGTCATCGACCAGCTTGAATCGGCCCATCCGGGTGTTCGAGAGAAGCTGTGCGACGCCGAGGGAAATCTGCGGCCGGGCGTATCGGCGGTAATCAATGGATCGGTTGCCGCGCTTGGCGCGCTGCAGCGTGTCGATCCCGACGCCGAAATTCACTTTCTGCCGTCGATCGGCGGCGGTTAGCCGTCGGCGGCTCGCTAGAGTTTTCCTTGCATCTGAAACAGCCAGATTAACGCTGCGTTCATCATCGTTTCGCCGGCGCCAACCTCGGCCGGCGCGACCTGCTGATCGGCGCCGTAGCCGCCTTCCGACGCGGCTTCGATGGTGGGAAAGTACTGGTGATAGCCGTTGCAATAGCCGAAAAAGAAGAGCTGCTCGACGCGGGCCCGCTCCCGCAGCCGCACCGCGTGCTGGCAGAAGAACTCGCCCGACGCTCCAACGATGGCATACTGGTCGTTCAGCAGCGCGACGGTCAGCCGGGGACGAATGCCATCCTGATATTCGTCGGCGAAGTTTCGCACCAGTTCGGGAAAAAACGCGACGGAGTAAGCGGTAAATACCAGAGGATTCTTCAAGTCAATTCGCGACGCGAATTGAAATCGTTCTTCGCGAACCTGCAGACTGGCCCGGGAGGCGGGTTGCGTGGTCAAGGTGCGAACGAAGCCCACGATCTCGCGACCCAACGCCTTTCCAAAATCGGCATGATCGCCCCGGCTCCCGCGATCGACGGAAATGTCGCCCGAAGCGCCCTGCATGAAGACCGCCGTTCCGCCCAACTCCGACTCCATGACCGACCGGACCGCCCCGACGTAATCCGCCGAGAACAGAAGCGTCTGAGCCGGCAGGTTGGTGGGGTGCCCGGTGAAATTGACCAGACTGGCGATCGGGGTGCCGGATTGTTCGTCCTCGAACTTCATCACGCCCAGGTAGCGGTCGACCGGTTTGGGTTCTCGCCGCGTATGGCGATTGCGGTTGAATCCATCTAGAAGTTTGCCGCCGGCCGCAAACCTCGCCGGTACCAGGGCTCGGTTCGCTTCCAGGATCGCATCGACGATCGCGTCCTCGAGTTCGGCATAGTAGCGCAGCGCCGCATCGAATCGCCCCCGCCCCTTGCCGTCGGCATCGGTCAGCTCCAGCACCGGACCGTGGTGGGTATGCGAGCCGGCGATCAAAGAATGGGCGATGCCGCCCTGCAGCTGAATTCGCGACCGAATACGCTCCAGTGTCGCCTCCGAGGGCGACCTCCCCAGGTCCAGCCCGACGATGGCCAACTTGACCTGATCGACTTGCAACACGATCGCTGAGGCGTAGAGCGGGTCGAGTGTGCCTTGAGATAGCGCGTCATGACGGGCGCCGTATCCCCACATCGGCACCGCATTCTTGGGCGTAATCTCCCGCCTGGCCGCGCCGGCGAGCAACCGCGACGCGCCGAGGCAAATGGCCGGACACCCGACGAAGAATACCATTACCAGCAACGAAGCGGTCAGGCGGACGTTCATCGCGACTACTCTCCCGGACCCAGACGCAGATTCCGGAACCAGACTTTTTCACTGTGATTCTGCAACCCGAGATATCCGTCGCGCAGCCGTTGCCGGATCTCGGGAAACGCCTCCTCGCAAACGTGGACGATCACCACGCCATTGTGCGTCACGACGTAGGCTGTTCCTTTGCAGTTGATTTCCAGCGTGTTCCATTCACCGGCGGGCCTGCCGACGCGCTGCAGCGCCGGCGCGATCCCGTAAACGCTGCCGCAGTACTGGTACGGTTTCAATTCCCGATACTGCTCGGCACGATCGTCCAGAATCTGGACCTCGACCCCGGAGCCTGGGCCATGATGGTTGCCGTCAGCCGGCACACGGCAATAGACGCCCGAATTTCCGCCGGGCAAGGTGCGGTATTCCAATCGCAGATTGAAATCCGCGAACTGTTCTTTGCTGCGCAGCCATGGCCCCGGCGCTCCACTGCAGATCAACTCCCCCTGTTCGACGCCCCAGCATTTCGCTGCGTCCTGGTCGGCACCCTCCCAGCCCGTCAGGTCGGACCCGTTGAACAGGCTGCGATAGCCGATTTCGGTGACGAAAATATTGCGAAACTCAAATTGCCCACCCTGGGGAACTTCGGATTGAAACCCAATGTAGCCTTTCTCCGCCGGAATGCCCTCGGCCGACCAGGCCGACTTGCCGTTGATCTCCATCTTTGCCTGCGTGCCGACGACGGTGAGTCGCATGCGATTCCACTGGCCCTTCAGCACCAATCCGGTGCTTTGCGCCGTACTGACGCCGATCAGGTTTCCCTCGTGGCCCTCCAGCAGGTTCACCTGGTGCTTTTCGGGCCATTTTTTTCCGTCGCGAGGAAGATCGGCGCGGATGTAGATTCCCGAGTCCCATTTTTGATCCTTGAGCGGCCGCCATTCCAGTTCCAGAATGAAGTCGCGAAATTTGTGATCGGTCCAGACAAATCCCTCGCCCGACTTCAGCAGCAGTACGTCATTCTCGACCGCAACCTCGCAGCTGGCGACATTCCAGCCGTGCAGGTCCTTGCCGTTAAACAGCGGGTATCGGTGCCCGGAAAGCGCTGCGGAAGGAAACCCGGCCAGTGATCCGGACGGGGGCTCGGAAGCAAGTCCGACGGCAGACAACGGCAGCGCGATTACCAGCCAGACCGACCAGAATCCACAAGGCTCTCTATACGACGGCATCATGAAAGATCATCCCCTTTGAAGGCCACTCCGATTGTTGCGCTGGCGCGCATGCAGCTCGACCTGCTCCAACGGATCAATGGGCCGCTTCGACAAATGCCTCACGCAACTGATTGATGAATTTCGGACATTCCACGCGAGGGTCCCCGTCTTCTTCATACTCCAGGACGATGTAACCGCGGTAATTGGCGTCCCGGAGTATGGCGGCGAGTCGTGGAAAGTCGGAAGGCTGCTTGCGACCATCCGGCCCGCTGATCACGACCTTGATTTGAACGTTGAGTGCATAGGGCGCAATGCGAGCGATCTCGCCGTAAATGTCGTCGCTATGAAAATTGCCCGTGTCGACGTTGACGCCGAACCAGGGGCTGCGTACCGCCTGGACGAATTTCAGCAGGCCGTCGGCGGTATCGGTCGGTCCGCCGTGGTTCTCCAATGCAAGAAATACTCCATGTTGCCCGGCAAAGTCGCAGCACTCTTCCATCGACTCGATCATCTGCCGCAAGGAATCTTCGGCCCGCGCGCCCTTCTCAATATGCCCCGCAAAGATCCGGATTACCGGCGCTCCAAGCAACTCGGCATACTCAATCCATCGCTTGGTGTGCGCAATTTGTGCCTGAAGCTTCTCGGCATCCCGCGGGCCGAAGTCGTTCGCGATCGCCGTGCCAGAAATATCCAACCCCAGCTCGAAGCATTGCTTCTTGAGTTGCCTTAGATAGGCCGGTGTTACCTCTTTGGGGAAGTAGTACGACGTCAGTTCCGTACCCTCCAAACCGATCCTGGCACAATCGGCCACAAAATCGCTCAGCGCCAGTCGGGGCGTATCGCCCGTCAGCAAATCGCGATAACTGTAGGCCGCCAGACTGAACTTGAACTTGGACAGACCGTTGCGGTCAATCGGAGGAATGGCGGTGCCCACCGCCGGCAGCGCGACGGAAGCGGCGGTTGCCAGACTCGAATTGAGAAACCTCCGACGATGTATCGGCATTGCGATTGTCCTCCCGGGGCGATCATGGATCGCAAGATTATACGGTGCCTGACGCCAGGATTGAACGCTCCTGGCGGGGCGATCGACAAAAGTCGGCCAGTTCCGTTGCGCAAGCCAACCGCCTGACGGAGAACTCGGGTTGAGGCCCTACTCGGCGCCGTCGTCCGTACGCGCGAATGCCAGGTTCAGACTGAGCATCGCCAGGGCATAACTCAGCGAACCCGTCACCAGCCCGGTAAGCGGCCAGAGTATGCAGCCGGCGGTCAACAGCAACGGCCGAACCCGGCGATTCCAGATCAGTACCGCAAACGCCAGCTCGAAGGCAACAATCGCATGGGTCCAGACATTAACCACCAGCGGGTAGGCATGTAGCATTGTCAGGTCAATCAGGCGGGATTCGGATCGGGTTATCAGCCACCAGACCGCCTCGCCCCGCCACCAACTGCCGTCGTAGCTGGTACTACCCGCCACGCCGCCCAACTTCGACAACCCCATCAATCCATAGAGCATCGCCGTATGGACCTGGATCAAGCGGCAGACCAATGTGCAGACCGTGGAACCCCCGTCAGACCGTTGCGGATCCCGCCCACGGCGTGCCCGCCACCAGCGATCGACAGAATAACAGTTCCCGACCGGCGCGAACCAGAGATAACCCAAAATCAAAGTCAGTACGGGCTCAAATGTTCCGGTCAACATCGGAGCACGATGCACATACGAGAGAACAAACAGCCAGGTAAGCATTGTTGTCGTTCGGGAAAACAATCCAAGAACCATGCAGGCCGCCGAGAACACTGCCATGCCATGAACAACCCATAGTCCCCCGGATTCTTGGAACAGAGGGAGGATCGACCAACGATACGGGTCCGGCCGAAGGCTCTTGACGGTGTCCGTCGGCAGCATTCCGCGAGGGCCAAACCAGTCCTGAAGATCGAAAGTGTGGCCGAGGAAAAACCATAGTGCCAGTGTACCGGCAGCGATGCGCAACTGGCACAACCGCCGAGGCTTCGATGGCGAGAACCAGAACCGGTCCCAGCCCGAATCGGTGCCTTCGCCAACCGTCCCTGTCCGCGAAACCGTAGTCACGTTCTCTCGCTGGCTCATGGCGAGGCTCCCCGTCGCCCGTCGACTTCGGACGCCGAAGGCGGCGGCGTAATATTCCCTTCGGTCGGATCGGATGCGCCGTCGGCACCCGCACCGGCACCTGCACCGGCACCAGCATCGCTACCCGTAACCGGTGCCTCTTGGCCCGCCTCCCCAACCCGGCGGACAAGCAACTTGCCACTGCGCAGGCGTTTCAATTGGGCCCGATAGACCTCTACGAAAAACGACTGGTCGTCCGGATTACGGCGTTCCGCCGAAGAACCGCGGACATCCTGCTGATCCTGAAGCAAATGGCGGAAGCAACGTATCTGAGCTACCTCCGTGCCCGAGGCGGCATGCAGAGCGTCACCCAAAGAGGCAACCAGGATGGCGGCGCCGTCATCGTTTTGTGTATCGCCGAAACCGCCAAGGATCTCCGCCAATCGCTGCTGACGATGGAAACTGTCCGTTCCCGGCCGCCCGACCGTCAGTATTTTCCATTGACGGCTGTCCGCCGCATCCGCCCCTTCCGGCAAATATTCGATCCGATATTCGGCGTCTTCGGCAGTGGCATGCGTCAGGTAATAGCGGGCGGTGGTTTCAAAATTCAACGCCTGGCTGTAAGGCGAAACGACTCCCCGTAGACGTTCCTTGAGATTCTGGTCACCATCCCGTCCAGGGGAAATGCCACCGTAAATCGCCACAAACACCGAAAAAAAGTGCACGAAAAGCACGACCGAAATCGTGGTCCGAACGGCCGGAGATGGCAACTTGTTTACGGGATCTTGCATGCGGAACGCCGATTCTTAAGGGGAAAATCCGATAATCGCTGATGGCTGCGGTCTGGTCCGGCCACCTCCCAACCATCCCCCTAGACTAATTGCCGGAACCAACAAAAAAAGATCGAGCCTCTTTCGAGACTCGATCCTTATCCCTACCGGTCCAGCCGTTCGAGGCCACAGGGAGGCCTCGCCAAGCCTTGTTCGGTAAACTAGCCAGCCTTGGGTGCCGGAGGAGCAGCGTCCTTTGCAGGAGCTGCGGGAGCCGAACCCGAGCATCCGCCACCATGGCAGCTATCGCCGTGGCAACGATCGCGACCATGGCAGCGATTGCGGCCATTGCATCGATCGCCGTGGCAACGATCCCGACCATGGCAACGATCGCCATGGCAACGACCATGGCACTTGTCACCATGGCACTTGTCCTTGCCGTGGCAGGCACGGCCACTGCAACGAGCGTGGCAATCACCGCCATCGCACTTCTTGCCGCTGCAGCCACTGCAACCATTGCAGCCGTGACCAGCAACCGCCTTCTGCTCACCGCCCGTCAGGGCGATGCCTACGACCGCGAGAAAAGCCGCGATCCCAAAAACGACAATACGATTCATCCCAGGTCCTCCATTTACTTACAGGTACCGTAAGCGAGAAACAAAATACCCAAATTGCCGTCTTCGTGTGTCTCGCCTCCGAACGGGACGGCATCCGTTGGAGAAACTACCTGAAAACCGGCGACCATCGATTCCCACAAACTCGGCCGATACCCTGTTCGTTAATTTCTGCCGATTGCGTAGGTTTTAATGATCGCGAAGTTTAGGATGACTAAGTTAGGTATCCGAATACTCGTTGTCAAGGGTCCAAAGTTAAGATGGGTGATATGGGGTATAGACATCGACTAGGAAGTCTGATGGGAATCGGACCACGGCTGGTTCGCGACGATCTTGGTTGTGGTCGCTGCAAACGACGTTGACCCTGTGGTAGAAAACCGCGGGCGGAGGCCAGAAGATTCGAAACGCCGCGCCATATTGGCTGGGATGTCGACGGCAATTTGCGGGCAAATCGCGGACAAACTACGGGAAACGCCGTTTGACTAAAGCGTTTAATAGCAGAGCTTTAGCTCAACATAGTCAGCCGCTTGCCGGCGGCCACCAAGGACCTGCCGGTCAGGGGATCTCGGCGGAAGTCCTCCGGACGCGGCGGCTGTCCCGCTGCGACTCGGTAATACTGGCGTCCGATGCACCGCCTGGAAGGTCGTCGCCGTCCGGTTCGGCGTTTACATGGCGTCGGATTTCCGCCATATCGGCTGGTTCTTCAAAATTCCAGGTGAGAAAAGAACCGTCTTCGGACGGCATCGACATTCCCGCCACGCGCCATCCGCGGGATTCTTTGCGCAAGACCCAGACGATCTCGGAACTATCGGTGTGGCCAGTGGAATCGGTTTCGCTGCATCGGACCTCGACGTAGGCGGCTCGCGGGTTTTCCGGCGACAACTCCGCCGGGCGGATCTCATATTGGGTCGATGGCGAGCCTGGCGGTTCGATTTCCAGACCGGCCCGCGCCGTCTCACGCAGTGCGGCTTTCGTCAACAGCTGTTCAATGACCGTGCGATCGCGGTCCTGTGCCGCTTCCAGGAATCGCTGCACCACGTCTTCTGGCGTGGCGTCCTTGGCGATCGGATCGGGGTGCGGCGGCTGGTCGGCACCGGATGATGGTTTGCGAGCGGCCGCACGATCCGGCTCGACGCTCTTCGCGGACGACGGTTGCCGGTTCTGGGCTTCGGCGTCGTTGGGCGCGGTACGCGCGCATCCTGCGAATGTCAAAAAACAGATGGCAACGCCCCATGACATCCTGTTCATGGATCACCCTCCAGCCCCTTGAAGCAACGACCGGGAGCGAAGTTTCATGCATTCTGCAGAATGCGTCAAGACGGATTTGAGGCGCAACGACGCCGGGACGCGTCGTCGAAACAGCGCGTGCGACAATGCGACTGTCCAAGGCGGCGCCCCCTGCCCCGGGCAGCTTCAGGTTCCGATCACGATCGGGGCGGGACGGGACGGGGCGGCGCGGGGTGCTAGCAGCGCCGGCCCCCTTTTTTCGACGATGGCGGCGGCCGTAATCGATCGACGCCAACTCGAGTTCCACGCGTCGCGATTACAGCCGATTGACTCGGAACCGCCGGCCCCCGAAAGTAATGTTCGTCTGGCGACCGTGCCAGGGTCCGCCCGTGCATGTTGCGCAAAAGGGCCGATCGGGTGCATGTTGGATGCAGGCAATATAAGGAGAAAACGAATGCAACGCCGTCAGTTCTTGAGTTCGGTGGCAGCGGGCGGTGCCCTTGCGCTGGCCGCGAATTCCGTTCGCGCCGAGGAATGCTGTTCTCGCACATTTGCCACACCGGACGAAGCCCGCAATGCGCCGCCGGAGAAACTCGCCTATGTGATCGGAGTCTACACGGGGACCGAGGTCAAAGCGCCCGACTACCTTGCAACCATCGACCTTGATCCGGCTTCGAAGACCTATTCCCAGATCATTCACCGGCTCTCGATGCCGAACATTGGTGACGAACTGCACCATTTCGGCTGGAATGCCTGTGGCAGCTGCCACGGGGAACGGGCGCGCCGATACTTGATCATCCCCGGACTGGTCTCGGGCCGAATTCATGTCGTGGATACGGAGAATCCAGCCGAGCCGAAGCTGCACAAGGTGATCGAGCCGGCGGAGATTGTCCGCAAAACTCGATTGACCGCCCCGCACACGGTGCACTGCCTGGCGGACGGGCAGATCATGATTTCCATGCTCGGCGATGAAAACCTCAAGGGCCCCGGCGGCTTCCTGCTGCTCGACGAAAAATTCGAGATCGCCGGGCGATGGGAGGCGGGTACCGAAGGGATGAACTACAACTATGACTTCTGGTACCAGCCTCGGCACAACGTAATGGTCAGCAGCGAGTGGGCCGCTCCCAGCACCACACGTCCCGGCTTCCAACTCGACGATGTAAAATCCGGCAAATATGGCCACCATCTGCACTTCTGGGACTGGAAGAATCACACACTTGCCCAGAGTATCGACCTTGGCGAGCGGGGCATGATCCCGCTCGAAGTCCGTTTTCACCACAATCCGGCCAGTACTCATGGATTCGTGGGCGCGGCACTATCCAGCGTCATGTGGCACTTCTTCAAGGATGGCAGCCGATGGACCGCCGAGAAGGTGATTGAAGTCGAAGCGCAGGAGTTGCCGGGATGGGACTTCCCGGTGCCGGGGCTGATCAGCGACCTGGTGGTGTCCCTGGACGACCGCTGGCTCTACTTTGCGAACTGGCTGCACGGAGATATTCGGCAATACGACATCGGCGATCCGTCCAAGCCAAAGCTCACGGGTCAGGTTTGGGTCGGCGGGTTGCTCGGCAAGGTCGCCAGAATCCGTGATACTCCCTTCCGCGGGGGGCCGCAGATGCTGCAGTTGAGTCTGGACGGCAAGCGGCTCTACGTTACCGATTCACTCTTCAGCAGTTGGGATAATCAGTTCTACCCCAACATCGGTCGGCGCGGATCGTTGATGCTGCAGGTCGACGCGGACACCGGAATGGGCGGATTGAAGCTCAACGAGCGGTTCATGGTCGACTTCGGCAAGGAACCGAAAGGGCCGGCCCGAGCGCACGAGATACGATTCCCCGCGGGCGATTCAACGTCGGATGTGTGGAGTTAGCCAACCGCGATTCGCGCAGATTCACCCTCTGTGGTATCTCGGCGAGCCAATCTTGAGGCGCGGGATGAAGGTCATCGCGATATGGTCGTAGAGAATTCAATATACATTGAGGCACCTTCGAGCGTAGTCTGGAACGTCTCGATCGATATCGAGCGATGGCCGCAATGGACGCCGACCGTCACATCGGTGAAGAGGATCGATGAAGGTCCGTTCGTATGTGGCAGTTCTGCCATGATCGAGCAGCCCGGTCTGCCGCAGGCGAATTGGGTGGTGACCAAATTGATCCCCGGCGAACAATTCACGTGGGAAAGTCGGATCCGAGGGCTCCGGATGATAGCAACCCACACGATTTCGACGAGGGATTTCGGTACCGAGAGTACGCTTCGCGTCGCAATGTCCGGATTCATGGTTTGGTTGCTATGGCCGTGGCTCTATTTTTCCTCACGGCGGTCGCTCGAATGGGAAAACCGCAGCCTTAGAGCGGAGTGTGAGGCGCGGACCGCTCGTCAAGAAACCCGACCAGAGCCTCCGGCAGTTAGTTGATTTGCTCCCAGCTTTCCAATGCCAGGCGACTTCATGGTCGCTCCACAACTGGCAGCCACCAATCATTGCTGGTGATCTGAACGGCCGACAGCCTACTTGGCGTCGAGTTTACCTTTCACGAATTCCCCGATGCGACGGACCGCCTCGCGAGATTCCGGAAGTCCTCGAATCTGAAAGACATGCTGCATCCCGGGCCAGATCTCGAGGGTTACCGGGATGCCGTCGGCTCTTGCCTTCTTCGCGACGCGGATGCTGTCGTCGCGCAACATTTCGTGTTCGCCGGTTTGAATCAACAGCGGTGGCAGTCCTTGAAAGTCGCCGAACAGCGGCGAGGCGAGTGGATTTCTGGGGTCGGTTGTCGGCAAGTAGCGACTGCGAAACTCGGGCATCGTTCGAGAACTGATGATCGGGTCGTAGACCGATTTCAGAGATTGACTCGACAAGGTGAAATCCGTCGCGGGAGAGATCGCAATCGCCGCTGCCGGCAACGGGCGTTGGCGTTCTTTGAGTGCCAGCAGCGTCGCCAGAGTCAGATTGCCACCGGCGGAATCACCGGCGATAAAAGTCGCCTTGGCGGCCCCAGGACCCGATGGTCCGTTCGCAGTAAGCCAATCATGCGCTGCGACGCAGTCATCCAGCCCGGCGGGAAAGGGATGTTCGGGCGCCAGTCGATAATCCGGGAGCAACACCGCGCATTTTGCGGCTTGCGAGATCTCCGCAGCCAGGGGCAGATAGTTGCCGCCCGATCCGGACACCCATCCGCCACCATGCAGGTACAACAGCCGCATGTTGATGTCGGCTTCGGGTGTCACGACCCATTCAGCGGGAACGGTGCCCAGCATGACTTTGGTCAACTTGACTCCGGGAACTCTCGGTTCTTGTCTCGCATTCATTCCCGCCCGTAATCCTTCAAGATCAAAGCTCTCTGCCCCGAAGGCGGGCGATCGGCGGCGCTGCTCGAGTAGCTGCAGCCCCTCTTTCGATGTCTCGCGCTGCCAGACATCGCGTGCCGCGTGGCGGCGAGTCGGTTCCAGTAGATCGATGATTGGGAGTTTCTCGAACACCAGATGTGCCTGGCTGCCTTCATACACGATTCCGACATGATCACGGTCGACTCGCGTCAGACTCGGGTAACCGGCACCTCTGCCAGAGTCGAGCAACCAATGGTGCGAATCGGGCCAGGTCAGGCCATCGTCGAAGCTGACCTGTACGGTGTGATGCGTGCGGCCCTGCTGGGAATACGGATTGGCGAACAACAGGAGATGCTGCTGCCGCCCGTCGTGTTCACTGTCGCATCGAATCAGACTTCCGTTGCAATTGGGTTCAATCAAAGTCCTGCGGCTGGTGGAATGTGGTTCCCAAGTCATACCGAGGTCTCTGGTCACGACGACGGCGCGGAATCGCTCGTGGTCGTTGCGGATATTGAGCATGATCGAGCCATCACCCAACAGCGCGGCCTGGCACTCGTTCCCACCGCTGTAGCCCGGTCTGCCGACCGTCCAGCTCCGACCGTGGTCGTGGCTGACCATGATCGTCGCGAATGTCGCCAAGGGCTCGCGACCCGTACGACCCTGAACCGGCATGACAAGCGTACCATCAGCCAGGCAGATTCCCGATTGCGGTGCGGGTGCCAGTAGCCACCAATCTTCCTGCTTCAATTGCCGCGTCAGATTCTCGGGTTGTGTCCAGGTGAGTCCGTCGTCCGTCGAGCGCACGACCATGAATTGTGCCGACTTCCCGATCTCGAAGCCCGGCTCCGAGCCGTCGTCAACCCACTGGTGTTTGCCCGGCTTGCCATTCATCCACAATGCGAAACAGAAGATCTCGCCGGTCTGCTGATCGACGATGATGCCCGGGTCGCTGCAGCCGTTCTGTTCCTGAGGCAACCCGCCGTAGCTGCCCATATCCATGATGACTCGCGGCGATTCCCAGGTGCGACCGCCGTCGGTACTGCGGCTGAGCCCGATGTCGATGTCTTCCTGCAAGTCACGGCCTGCGCGGCGCCGCATGTCGTAGACGGCCAGCAAGGTTCCTTTCGAGGAAGTCGTCAAAGCGGGAATGCGATAGGTATGTACGCCGTCGTCGTTGTGACGTCGTAAGGCGACTCCGATCCGTTGCCGCGGATTCGCAACGTCCTCTCGAGGCGCCACGATACCGAGGGAGGTCACGATCGACGAGCAGGTCGCCGAGATCTGGTGCCGCAGATCGGCATCAACTTTCAACCGGCACGACAGCCAGAACACATTCCGCCCCTCCGCCAGCAGTCGATTCACCGGCAGGGTGATCGATCGGGCGGGTGGGACAGCTTCTCCGATCGGCGTCGCCGGTGAAAAGGCCTTTTGATCGCCCGTTGCGAACAGTTGCACGCCATCGATGTCGTTCAGGTCGTCGGTTGCTGCCAGCGAAAACTCCATGGACGCCAGCCTCGGCGATTGCCCCGGCATGACGTCGATCGTGACACACAGCAAAGGGCCATGCTGGTTGCGAATCAAGATCGGGTGTACCGGCCGCACGAGATTGGCAACCACCCCCTGCTGCGGCTCACGCGCAAGCCCTTGGGGCAGTGACCCGAACAGTGCAAGAGCATAGACGGCCAGCAGGATGAACAGTCGTTCAACCCGACGTCGCGGGATGCACCGCTCCCGGAGAAGGCGCTGTGGATTGGATTTCATGGTGTGGTTCGCTATTCTCGATCTGCGGCGTTGTTCGATGCTCACGACGGTTCGGAAGCCAGTTCCGGAAGCGGGGCATGAGGATAATCGACGGGCTGATACCGAATCGCCAGTTCCGGCGTGCGCAATTTCTGCTGTTGTTGCGACTTTGACGTCAGCGCTCGATCGAGTATCCCGCTCGCCAGATAAGTGCGTTCGATCGGATAACTGGGCCGGCCGGTATGCACCATCCGTTCAATTCCCTTCAACAAGTAAGCGAAATGTGGATGACGCGGCTCCGATCTTTCTTCAAAGCGTGTGGCGAGCAATTTTGGATCCCCTTTGAGTTTCAACGCGACGGAGATTCCGTGAGCGATGACGGGGAGCATGAAAATCGCCGCCAGCGGACCGTCAATATACTGGAACAGGAAGAGTGCGGAATCGTCGCGATTTCGCAGTTGATCTGGTTGTGATTTCACCAGCGCGAACGCAGCCTCGAATGCCTCTTGGGAAATCAGTCCGTCATCCAACGGCTTCCAGATATCTTTCCCGGTCAGGCACTGAACCCACCGCACGCCGGATTCTGCCGCTCTGCGGCGCTCGACCAGACATTGAAGGCACTCGATCGCATGGAAACCGTAGATATCCAGGTGGGAGTACCCCACGCCCACTGCCAGCTCGACCTCACAGTTCATCGGTACTTGGATCGGCGGATCGCGAAAGGTCACCGCCAGGGATGTCCCCGCCATGAACGGGACTTCCAACTGCTTCGCCCGATCATACATCCATTTCGCATCGACCCAGGCGGGGCCCAGATGTTTGTCGTTGAACACCGGCACCACACGACCATACTTTTCGAAGGCGTTGGTAATTTCCTCGAAGAACCGCCGCCGCGGGTAGAGAATCTGTCCGATGTCGCTGGAAGGGTAACTGCCATGCTCGCCGACACTGATCACGCCGTCGACGGCAATATGGTCGGTCCCCAGCGTCAGAGCTTGCTCGATCGAGTCAGTAATCGGCACGCGATGCTTTTTCGACATCCCGCGCGCCAGATCATTTTCGGCGAATTGGTCGACGTACATCGACGCCAGCCGCAGCGCTGGGCCGGGACCGCCGTCCTGTCTCCAACCTTCCAGGAGTTTCCCGATCAATACGTCAGCATGCAGGCCTTTTTCGTATCGCGTGAGAATTGCGGCGACGGGCTTGAGTGGCACCTTCTCCGACGCCTGAACGACGCCGTGGCTGTTGGTGCCGAGCGCGGTGCAGGTCGCTGCCACGCCGGCAAGCCATTCGCGGCGATTGATCGAATCAGTCATGAGTTTTTGCATCCAGGATTCCACCTGTGGAAACTGCTATCGGAGTGACCCCAGGTAGGCCAGCAAGTCGGCAACCTGCTGGGCCGTCAGGTCGCGAAGCAGCAGATCCGGCATCAACGATTGCTGCTGTGGGACCAGCTGCTCGATTGCGACCGTGGGTATGTGAATCGTCTTGTCTTGTGCATCTTTGAGAACCACATGCGCTTCGTCCTTTTCCAGCATGATCCCGGTCAACGTCTGCCCATCCTTTGTTTCAACAAGATACGTGACATATCTGGGTTCGATGAGCTTGGACGGCTGAAGAATGCTCTCGAGCAATTGAACGCGAGAGAGTTTCTTTCCGATCGTCGTGAGTTCCGGTCCGATTTCCTTTCCCTCGCGTTGAACGCGGTGACAATTTTTGCAGGTTACGCCGTCCGCGTCGAAGAAGACAGCCTTGCCACGCGCTGCATCACCCGAAAGCGACAGGATCTGCTCGGGAAGTACGACGCTGCCCAGCCGCTTGGCGCGACGTTCCAGCGGCAGAAATCGCTCAAACAACTCGCGAACGGACGGATCCCGGTGCAGGGTCGCGGCCTCGATGGCACGTGACGAGAGAGCGTCCGAAAGTTCATGACGCTCGACAGCTCGCAACAGCCTCAGAGCGCCGCTGGGGGATGCCAGCAGATGTTCGAGCAATTCACTCTGCCCGGACGGGTTGTTCGCATCGCGCAAGCGTGCCAGGGCCGCCGCCTCCTCAGTTCGCTGCCTGGCCGCGGTTTCATCGCCGACCGTATCCGACGCCGATGCCGGCTGCAGTTGTTCAATCCAGCGACCGATCAGCTCGACCCCGTCGCGGTCCACTTCCAGAGATCCTATGTGCGGCATACGTCCGCCGCCAAGCTTTGCCATGCGATAAAGCAGGATGGAACGGAACGGGTCGCGGGGAGCGATGACTTGTGCAGCGTAAATGCCGAACGTACCTTGCGAGGGACGGGCTCCGATCATGTTCGTTTTGTCCAGCGGGACGTCGTAGTGCATCAACGAGAGGACCGAACCTCCCGCATGCATGCGGTGGCAGTGGGCGCAGTTGACCTGGAGATAGGCACGGGCACGTCCGTCCAGATCGGCGGACGCGTCACGAGGATTCGATAACCTCGGTCGATCGACGACACTCACGGGCTTCTCCAGCAGCCCGAACCTCGAGAAAACGTCGATCTGTGAATCCGGCATCCCATGGAAGTTGATGTTCTTGTTCAACTGCGGCGTGTTGAAGGCCAGGGCGGGTCCGGACCACTTGTTGTGGCACCGCTGACACTCCGCGCGGCCGGAATACCGCCACGTCTGCAAGCGCTTTCCGCCAGGCGCCTCGGAATCGATGATTTCAAAATTGCGTTCCGCTCCGGCAGCTCCCACCAGACCGGCATCGGATTGCTCGTCGTTCCACTGGTAGGTATAGGCTACCCAGTCGATACCATCGAAATGAAGGAGCTGCGTTTCAATTCGACGCCGGCTGGTCGGATCACCCCGGCGCAATTCCAGCGATAGTGTCTTGACCAGAACCGAGTCCTTCGGGAACGCCCACGCTGCCCCCTCGGCTTTGATCGATAACGCGTTCGGCACGGCAACGTAACGTTCCGCCAAGGCGTGATCCGACCACAACTCGGCATTAATCGAATAGGGGATGACGCCTGCGGCGGGCGCTGGTTCGGCCCGGAAGTCAAAGAGGCCGCTGTCGCTGAGTCTTCGGGGGAACGTCGCGGATTGGTCCGGTTGCGGATTGGGCACGAGTCGGTGAATCGTGCCCGCCACGTGATCCAGGATCAGAAATTCTCCCTGACCATCTTCGCCGAACGAGACCACGCGGAGCGTCGTGTCGGCCAATTCCCGGTGATCGACGACCTGGCCCTGCTCATACCGAAAACCCCAGAACTTTCCCGTGTCGTAATCGCTGTAGAGATGCGTGCCGTGCAGTTCTTGGAGCCGCGCGCCGTAATAGGTCAACCCATCGGTAATCGACGACGACTCGGTGTGCAAATGGTCGATTGTCGGAGGAAGGATCGGCGTCGGTCCGCGTGGCCACTCCGGATTGGTCGATTGCCGGCCTTCCATTACCGCCCAGCCATAATTGCCGCCGCGCTCCACGCGATAGAGCATTTCCCATAACTCCCAACCGACGTCGCCTACCCAGAGGTCGCCCGTTTTGCGGTCGAAGCTCATCCGCCAGGGATTCCTCAATCCATAGGCCCAGACCTCACCCCGCGCTTCCCGCAAATTGACAAACGGATTGTCGGCAGGAATGCTGTAGTTCCTTCCCTCATCGGCGTGGTCGACATTGATTCGCAGAATCGACGAGAGCAGATCGGTCAGATCCTGCCCGGTCTTCAAGCCGTCGGGCGGATTGGGCGGCGTTCCGTCGCCGGTCGAAATATAAAGGAAACCGTCGGGGCCGAATTTCAAACAGCATCCGTTGTGGCCTCCGGACAGCCAGGTCAGCATGGTGGTTTCGCTGCTGACGTCAATTGTCGGTGGATCGGCGTCGGTCATACGGAACCGGGCCACATGCGTGCCTTCGGGGTCGTTTGCCGCTTTGATGTAACAGACGTAGCAGTAGCGGTTTTGCTCGAATCGGGGATGAAACACCAGCGAGTACACCTGCTGAACACCGGGAATTTTCTCGGCGAAATCCACGACCAGGTCCGCCTTGGTCACGTCGGCCTGGTTCGGAAACGAAAAGACTTTGCCAGATTGCTCGACCACAAACAGGCGGCGGCTTCCGGGCGCGGCCGTGATATCCAGGCACTGATGGAACTTCAGTGCGGGAAAGACCTGCTCGGTGACATACGGCAGCGGCGGCTCCGGGCTGCCCTGGATCCGCGACGTCGTCCAGGCAGACCGCTTTTCGGCCGCGACAGCCGTCCGACCTGCCTCCACAACGTGCTGCGCCGCGGTCAATGCAAGAGCAACCACGAGCAATCGGACAATGGACTCTGAACGAATAGGGCAGAGCAGGCTTCTCATCGAATTATTGCCTTCCATTGAATATCGTCGCCGTCGATCAACTTGCATCGCCGCGGATTCCGGCGAAGTCAAGGAATTGTCACATCCCATACCTTGCTACGACGGGCCTTGCCTTCCGGTCCTTCGACTCGAAGGGTCACAACAAATTCTCCAGGACGGTCATAATGATGCGTTGGATGCCGCTCTGTCGAGAATGTGCCGTCGCCGAAATCCCATCGCCACGAAGTGATATCGCCGTACGAGTGATCGCGAAAGGCCACAAGGCGCTCTTCCTGGCTGATCACGATGAACGTCCAATCGGCTTCCACGGGCTTACGCAGGCTTCTCTCGATCGGCATCAGCCGGAACGCCACGAGGTCCGACGCATCACCGTACATCGTGGTCTTGTGCGACAGGTTCCAGAAGCCGGCATAGCGTTCGGCCTTCTCGTCGTCGTAATCCAGAATCGCCCACGACATGCCGATGATCTTGTTTTCGCTGAGTTGAGTCTGTACTGCCCGCGCCGGGTCGGGCGGAGCATAGTCGAACGGAGTAACAAAAAACTCCAGCACCAGCTTTCCGCTTTCACCGGGCTTGAAATTGTAGTTGTAAGCAGCGTTCGCATAGGGCAACTCCTTGATCCAGGGCTGGGATCCCCAGACCATTGCCCAGTCTTTGCCTTCCGCGGGAGTAAAAATGTGATAGTTCTGGGCATGAACGCCGTGGTACTGGAAATGGGTCTGCAGCTCGTCGCGAAGTTTCCGTTGGGGATGCATCTGCCGGATCAGTGGTCCGCCGGACAGATCACCGTCGATCACCACTTCAAAAATGTCGTTGTGCAGATCCTCGCGAGCGAAGTCCCAGTAGTTGTCGCTGGCTTCGTAGAGAAAATAAAGATGGTTCTGGCCCTTCACCCAGCCGACTTTCACTTTCACGTCGAGGTTGCTCGGGTCCTGCTTGTCGCCAATTCCGATGACCGTCTCGCGGAGCTGGTCCTGGCCGATCGCGTACGATTCGGGAACGATCGACCAGTCCGAAGCGTCGCCGTCAATTCGCGGGATCTTGTCGGAGGGAAACTGAAACACTTGAAACTCGACCCCGGGACGCGCCAGCCCGTTGGTCCGTTCCGTTTCCAACCCGGACGGTTCCAGGTCCTTCAGTACCTCAAATGGTGGCTCGTACGCTGCTTCACCACCTTCGCGGGACGTGAAGAAATTGAATAAATAGGTGCCGTCCGCTCCCATCATCTGGAGCTGCCTCGCCGCTTGACGGTATTCGTCCGCGGTAAGGTTCTTCTGTCCGCTTCCCTTTGAGCATTCAATGCCGCCGTACACCGGAACGGTCGTAATCGCTTGTTTCCAATCGTCGATTGGAAGATCGCCTCGCTCAAACAGAAATTCCGAGACAGTCACGAAATCGACCCAACCTTGTTTGGCCCATGCCGGCAGGTCACATCCAAGTTGCCGCGCGGTACCCGGGGTCGGCGGTGTCCTGCCGTAGTTGGACGGCGCGCGAACCGCGAGCACCAATCGGCGATTTCGATGCCGTCCCACATCGTCGAGCATCCTTCGAATTCGTTCCACCAGCCCGTTCATCTTGGCAACGCGTTCGTCCGTCGATCCATCTTTGAAGAACGACGGGAATCGGTTGAAGTCGAGTTCGATGCCGTCACAGTCATACCGCCGCACCGCCTCTTCGATCAGTCGAAACGTGTAGTCGAGTACCTCTGCCCGGCCAAAGTCCATCGCCCCTTTGCCGCGATATCGTTCCGTTCCGAGTCGCCATTCCGGGTGATCGACCAGAAACTGCGTGCGAAGAAAATCGTCGCCGTGATCGTCATTCATGCGAAACGTCAGCAACGCCTCTCTGCCTCGCCGCTTGGTTTCCGCAAGCATGATCGCGTACGGGTCGTCGCCCGCGTCGAAGAACGCCTTGAGATTTTCAAATCTCTGCTTCTCTGACGCCGGCCATAGCGCGCGTTCGTCCGCTGTCGATAACGCTCCCCGCATCGTCCCAACACTTGTCGGGTAATACATCGTCTGAGCATTGACGCAGACCAGTACCGTATCGACCCGGCTCCCTTCGTACGCCACTTCTTCAATCAACCGCCTCACGTCGTCGGCAGTGATCGGGACCGGGCCCTTTCCGTGTGCCTTCGTTGACAGGCAGGAGTCGCCGTCAACGTTGTAGAGCACTCGCCGGACTCGTTGCGGCCCATCGGCTCCCGCTGCCGCTGCCGACTGCAATGTGCCCAGTACGATCAGTGCTAACCAGGCAGCAGAGTAACGATAGTAACCGATTGAGTTCATGGCCAAGTTCCGCTAATGTGGTCAAACCGATTTACCAATCTACAGGCAAAATCGCGAGTCGTGTCGAACATCTCGATTTCTGCCGGCCAAATTCCATAGGACGCGTCTCCAGACCCGTCCCTTTCGTAGGGCGGGTCTCCAGACCCGCCCCGAACTGTGATTCCACGTAGCCCAAAAAAAGACCGAAGCTCGTTCACGGGGTGCCGCAAGGCGGGTCAGGAGACCCGTCCTACTTATCAGGCCAGCAGTTCGCTGACGACCTTCGCCTTGGTGAGATCGGGTTCCGTGAGGGTTTCTATTCGACCTTCGTGATCGAAATGGAGCCGCTGATGATCGAGGCCCATTGCGTGCAGCAAGGTGGCATGCAGGTCGTGCATGGTGACGACGTCGGTAATCGATTCATAACCGAATTCATCCGTCCCACCGTGAGCGTACCCTTTTCGGATGCCGCCGCCGGCGAGCCACAGCGAGAAACCTCGGCGGCTATGATCGCGGCCATTTGCGCCCTGCGAGACCGGCGTCCGGCCAAATTCTCCCATCCAGACAACCAGCGTCGAATCGAGGAGTCCGCGACGTCGGAGGTCTTTCACGAGCGCGGCACTCGGCTGATCGATGCCGCTGGCAACGATTTTTGTGGCATTGGCGTTATCGGCATGTGTGTCCCACGGCTGGCTCTTGAGGTAGACTCCGACGAACCGCACACCGCGTTCGATGAGCCGCCGGGCCAGCAGGCAGCGCGCCGCGTAGGCCTGGGTGACGGGCTGATCGAGGCCGTAGAACTCTCGTGTCTCCTGCGTTTCCTGAGTCAGATCGACCGCGCCCGGAACTTCAGACTGCATCCGAGCCGCGGTTTCAAAGTCATGCAATCGGGCTGCGAGATCGCTGTTCTCCGGGAATCTCGCCGCATGCTCCCGATTCAACCGCCTGACAAGCTGCAGTTGCTGAGTACGGGCCGCGGCGGATATGCGGTCCGGCGTGCGCAAGTTGAGCACTGGCGCCGCGGAATCACCGACGCTGAAGGGAGTTCCCTGATGCTGAGCGGGGAGCCAGCCGGCGGACCAGTTCAGCGTTCCGTTAATCGGTAGTCCGCCGGGATCAGGAAGGACGACAAACGCAGGCAGATCCTGATTGGCGGAACCGAGGCCGTAGGTCAGCCAGGAACCGAGACTGGGGCGGTCGGTGGCCAACGGGTGTCCGCTGTGAGCGATTCGCAGGGCCGTCTCGTGGCAGACCGATTCCGTCGTCATCGAACGGACGAGCGTGATCTCATCGGCGATTCCCGCGATGTGCGGAATGATCTCGGACAAGTTCATGCCACAGTTACCGGCCGGCTGAAACCGGAACGGCGAACCGAGCAGATTTCCCGACGCGGAAGGAGACAGAGTTTCGACCTTGCTTTGTCCAGGGTAGGGTTTACCGTTCCGTGCCGTCAGTTGCGGTTTTTCGTCAAATAGATCCATCTGACTGGGGCCGCCATTTTGGAAC